>Ga0209489_102727_pt1 | contig 35469 bp, 21 predicted proteins | sample SiratrowhiteBW_FD_187527 | JGI IMG/M metagenome (GOLD analysis project Ga0209489, IMG submission 187527) | Root nodule microbial communities of legume samples collected from California, USA - Siratro white BW (SPAdes) (version 2) | ecosystem: Host-associated > Plants > Roots > Nodule | place... | reverse complement strand
TTTTTTTTTTTTTTTTTTTTTTTTCAGCCACTTCTATAGTTGGCTGTTTGGCAACCAGAGCAGTGTTGTTGTCATTGTTTTTTCTTTTGCGTTTTTGTCTCGCTTCCTTTCTCTAAAATGTGTTTCCACATTTCTACTTCCTCAGCTGCCAGAGGATTTGATCGCTATCTAACTGTGAGAAGTAATGGTGGACTAAATCAAATGCGAACCGGTGTAAGTCACTTTTTCCTCTCTTGCACTGTCTTTTAAGCCCTATATATAGCTTAATCATGGCCTTATGGTTGTAACTTCGTGTATAGCAAATATATAGATCCAATTACAGTTTCCAACTTCAGTACTGAAGAGTTACTATTTTAGCTTTCTTGAACCTGTCTAGGTTTTTGAGTTACTTTTGTCATCAGAGGCTGGAATTTAATGTTTATTTGTTGTCTTTATTCATTATTCTTTTCCTTTTGACAATTTTGAACATTTTGACTTTTTTTCCCATTCTTGCAATACTTCAGCAGTTCATTGAATTTGTTAAATATGATGGGTTGTTATGGTGAAATGAGTTCAAGTTTTGTTTTTGTCTTTTATGTAAAAGGGTTTCAGTTTGCACCGATGTTACCTACTCTAAGATTGGTAGTCACTGAGTGAAACCAATTGTTGTTTTACTCCTATACTTTATTTGCATTATAAGTAATAATTAAGTTTTTCTATAGATATCAGACATGGTGGCTGTGGCACATATGATGAATGCAACTTTAGTCATACCTCAATTGGATAAACGTTCATTCTGGAAAGACTCAAGGTATCTCTTGTTATACAGTATTCTAAGATATGTGTTGTATCCTTTTCCAAATTTATCTTCTCATTGGGTTGGGTGTGTGAACAGTGTATTTTCAGATGTATTTGACGAGCTTCATTTCATTGAATCCCTGAAAGGTGATATCAGGATTGTTAATGAGCTTCCCAAAAACTTGGAAGGTATCCCCCGGGCCAGGAAACATTTTACTTCCTGGGCTGGAGTCGGTTACTATACAGATATGACAAGGTTATGGAGTGACTATCAGGTACTCAAGCTATTCCTATATGACTTCAACTTCTCGTGGTTCTCATTTCTGGAGTGGCTTCATTGTAAAGTTTTCTAATTGGCTTACTTAGATTTTTTGTTTAGATCTAAATCTCAAATTAGAACCTGTGAAAAAAAAAAAACATTAGGTGTAATTGGAAAATGAATTGTAGGTATAGCCCTCAGGGATTGTTATATTCTAGAAGTATTCAATGTTTTTAACCACCAGAGAAGTAGAAAAATGCAATGTTCTTACAAGAGTTCATAGTTATACCAGAGCAAATTTTAGTATAACAGTCAAAGAATGCCGTGATACATATTTTATGGGGCAGTTCAATAATATTTGAAGAATATAGAATGATCATCCTTCAGTATTTTCTGAAACATGTCTGTTTTAGGGATCATTGACCACATTAGATTTCTCGCTGACAATTTGATGATTACTTATTTGTGGGGTGTGTACAAACTCAATGCCTCTTCTTAGTGAAGGGAATTTCTAATTTATGTTCATGATTGGGAAGTGATCATCAAAATTGGCATTGTTCCATGATCATTAAGATTCGCTTTTTGGCTGTGGACCTTGTTTATAATCAAAATTTATTGAACAAATAATGATTTGATCTTCCAGGTGATACATGTTGCAAAATCAGATTCTCGACTTGCAAACAATGATCTTCCTCTGGACATACAGAGGTTGAGATGCCGTGCAATGTATCAGGCACTTCGATTTTCTCCTCCTATAGAGAATTTAGGAAAGGTTTGGCTTTTTTTCAGTGGTGTAATTAGCATCCTAAACATCTTGCAAAAGTATTATGTGTACGTCGTCATGTTGCATTTAGTAATTGATAAAATGATGATGTAATCACTGATTCAATTTTCATTTTGATTTTTTTTTCTTTATTTAAAGAAGCAATTTAGAGAGAAAGAAGAAGAAAAGAATGCATTGACAAGGACACAAATTGAAATCAAATGAGTTTTTCTTTAATTTGTGCCTAAATATCTGAAATTTTAAAGATTAAATGGTTGGACTTTAAAAAGTGAAGGAAAGACATAGCATTCTTCAGTCTGTTATTGGTTTCATATTTATAAAAAAAAATGTTATAAATCTTGTGCGTAACAGTGTTCAAATGAAAAAGTTTTGATTTAAGAGGATTTGCTGGCACAGAGGGTCATGACTAATTAAATATTGTTAGTTTAGGATTTTGTGGGAAATTTGGTATATAGAGCTGGCTGACATAGTTGTCTCATCAGTAGATAGGTTTAGTAATGTAGTATTAGAAGTATTGGAATATAAAATTTGATTTTTTTAAGTATTTTGAACTTCAATTAGTTGTTAGGTTAAACATTTTGACGATTTAAGGCCAGTATTTTTGTACATAATGGTAGAAAATGATGCATATGGTCCCAGGTTTGAGATGTCCTTTTCACTTTTGATGCATTTAAGATGTCTACATGGGGCTTCCTGTTAAATTAGGTTCTGAGCATACATGACGGTTACAAAACAGAGGTTGGTGGATCGGCTGAGATCACATGGAGGAAGATACATTGCTCTCCATCTGAGATATGAGAAAGATATGCTGTCTTTTACTGGTTGTGCTTATGGTCTGACAGATGCAGAATCTGAAGAGCTTAGAATTTTGAGGTAGAGTGAGTATTTATTATGTATCTGCTACTATGTGTCGAAAAAAAATGTATGTTTTTGTGTATAACTCTAGAATGACCAATCAGTGACTGAGTTGCTTTTCAAAAAATGTTTCCATTCTTCTAGGGAGAATACAAATTATTGGAAAGTAAAAAAGATAAATTCGACAGAACAGAGAATTGGAGGATTTTGTCCACTGACTCCAAAGGAGGTGGGCATTTTTCTTCATTCTCTTGGATACCCCCCATCTACACCAATATACATAGCAGCTGGAGAGATCTATGGTGGTAATACTCATCTTTCGGAGCTCTCATCCCGCTTCCCTAATCTAATCTTTAAGGTTTGTAAATCAATGTTTTTCTGTGTTAATAAGTAATCCAAAGCCACATAATTTGCGAGTGAGGTGTAATGATGATGTGGTTAATTTTTCGTTAATGGTAACAGGAATCCCTTGCAACTCCTGAAGAGCTGAAAGATTTCGCTGATCATGCTTCCCAAACTGCTGCACTTGATTACATAATATGTGTGGAGAGTGATGTATTTGTTCCGTCATATTCAGGAAATATGGCAAGAGCAGTTGAGGGGCACCGCAGATTCTTAGGTCACCGCAAGACAATCAACCCAGACAGGTACTGAATTCATGGAACTATAATTCTGTGGCTTGTGGATACATTTTAACCACCTGTACGTATCCATTCTTGTTTTTCTTTTTTCTTAATTACATCTGTTCGCATCGGATGAGTGGACATACTGAACGATATGGGATTGGGAATGGATGCATAGGAGAGAATGCTGGATAGTATTAGTTGTAAAAAAATGATAGAATCTCAGCATTGGACATGTGTAAGAAAACCCATTGAAGTTTACACTAAATACAGTAGATCAGATAGGGGTTATCCCATTTGCTTTTTGAGAACCGAGAAAAATTACAGGGAAAACGATCAAGAAGGATTTGTTAATTATTAGCATATAGAATGATTCATAATAGAATATTATGGCATCGCTTGATTCAGGTAGCTACTCCCCTAGTGAGAAAAAGCTTGGTCATTGTTGTTGTCTCTGTTTCTTACACTGTCATTTGATACATGTTCATTTGTATCAGGCTAGTGCACCATGCTTAACGGTAATGAGAAGTTTTAATGATACCTCATTCTGGATTTCACTTCTGTCGAAAAATAATTGAATTTATACTTTCTATTCGTCATTTTTACCCCTTTCTATTTTCTTGTTCATTTGATCTTCAGGAAAGGTCTGGTTGGAATTTTTGATATGCTGGAAACTGGAGTGCTTGAAGAAGGAAGGGAACTGTCGCATATGATACAGCGGATGCACAAGAACAGGTAGCATTCTTGCATACCATTCTTTAGATTCCAATCCCCTTTGGTGCCTCTATGACCTTATTATCCAATTATCAAGATGACATGACGATTAGAATTTAAAATTGGTTCCTTTTGTCCTTTTAATATGTAGTTATTCTCCGTTCCATCTAACATGCTTTACTAGTTCTTTCCCCTTGCGCAACCTTAGTTGATTTTATTTTCCCTGTAATGAAAATAGAAGAATTTACATATTTTGCAATGTTATACTCGTAGGCAAGGAGCTCCAAGGAAAAGGCATGGTTCTCTACCAGGAGTCAAAGGCCGAGCACGATTTAGGACTGAAGAGTCCTTTTATGAAAATCCGTATCCTGAGTGTATATGTGGTTCTAGAAGCAAACTACAAATAACATGACGACAAATATCTTTTTTTTTTTTTTTTTTTTTTTTTTTTTGTGGGACACAGGTTAATCTGTAAATTTAGTTTTGACAAACTGTAATTCTAATTAGACATATTTGGTCTTCTTGATTTGTTTGTGCCCTATCCATACCCTTGATCACGAGCACATGATGTTTGCAGCCTGGCCAACAATTATCATTATTTAGCATTTATTAATTTTAGAACCCAAGAAACGAATACTTCTTTAAAGTTGGATCACGTATCTTTTATAAGACATTATATTTATATTGGGGCAATTGCTTCCTGCACCCCTACAATTGCTTCCTGCACCCCCTCAAGACATGTGAATAGACCCTTATATCCTTGTTAATGAAGACAAAAGGAGTAGGGTGTTGGTGGAGCCACCGTGGAGATCCTGAGTTGCTAGATGTTAGAGGTGCTGCAGAGGAGCTTGAAGATTGGAGGTGCTGTAGAGGTTGTTGGTGTGGAATAAAGACGAAATGAAGATTGGAGATTTGAAGAGTTGAGGTAAGTGATTGAGTTTTGATTTCAAAAATATTTGGGTGAATGAGTGTTTATGTTATACGACAAGTTCTTCCTGCACCCTAATACGTTCTTCCTGAACCCTAATACAAAATTTTGATACTACAATTGTCCTTATATGAGAACTGGATGACATCTCATCCGATTGTTATTAAAAAAGAAATTGACAATCGGATGGCACTCCCATCCGGTTGTCATTTTTTTTCAAATGACAACCGGATGGCCTGCTCATCCGGTTGTTGATGGATGTGTCATCCGGTTCTCATTTCCAAATCAAAATGATAACCGAATGAAACCCATCCGGTTCTCATAATCCAAATCGAAAAATTAATCCGTTTTCGATTTGGACTATGAGAACCGGATGGGTTTCATCCGGTTATCATTTTGATTTGGAAATGAGAATCGGATAGCACCCTCATCCAGTTGTCATTTGAAAAAAAATTGACAACCGAATAAGCAGGTCATCCGGTTGTCAATTTTTTTTCAAATGAGAACTGGATAGCCTGTTCATCCCGTTGTTAAATTTTTTTTAAATGACAATCGGATGGATGGCACCCATCCGGTTCTCATATAAGGACAATTGTGGTATTAAATTTTTTTATTAGGATGCAGGAAGAACGTATTAGGGTGCAGGAAGAACTCGTCATGTTATAGATGGGTGGAGTATTGGGAGTGTTGGTGGTGTAGATTATGTGTGGTGAAGGGTGGAGGCGCAAAGGAGGGATATTTTTTTAGTTGGGGATTGGTTTCTGAAAATCATTTTCTGAGAAGAAGACTGAAAATGATTTTCATAAGCAATTTTTTTAAATATTTTGGAAGATTTTTTCTCTAATACAGACTTAAAAAAAATGTTTTTCAAAATACGTTTTTGCTATTTCAGAAATGATTTTTCGTAGTAATTTTCTCCTTTTACGAAAATAGTTTTCTTTTTAAGGAAATCATTTTCCGTAACCACATCCCTTCACCCGCTCTCTTGGAAAACCGTTTTTCAGAATACAAATTTTTTTTACAAAAAATATTTCCGAAATACAATATTCTGCTAAGGGTATTTTGGTAATATGAAATTTTAAGAGGATGTAGGAAGCAATTGTGGGGGTGTACGAATCAATTGCCTTATATTCGTAGATATAGAATATATTGCCTTTGCGGGTGTGCCGAGGATAAAAGAGAGCACGGACGGAACAAGATATGATGTGAAAGTAGGGGTCAAAATCTAATAAATATAAAAGCATCATAACTTATAAAAGAATATTGTGATTTTCAAAATATCTAAGAGTATTGGAAAGTTTACTAAATTGGTACAATTTCTGTGCAATTATACCAAAATGGACAATTTTCAAAAAAAAAAAAATTATCTAGATATGTAAGTTGTGTATGTGATTAGTATATTTTTATTTATATTTAGAGTATTTAATCTTGGCTTTCTTAGAGTGTAATGGAGAATAAATTAATTGTTTTAAATAAGATTAATTCAATCAAGATTAATTGAACCTTAATTGAGATTATTGGTTAAATTTAAATTTTAAGCATATTTTCTTACTTTCCTTGTTTCTAGTTATTTGTATAGATTTTATGAGTTCTAAATATAACCAAATCTTTTGAAAAATATATCTTTCAGATCTTATACAAAGATGATCATTTGCAATTTTTACTTGATTTAGAACAAATCTCCTTTAAATATTTTACAATATCTTTTACAGCAAATTCAATTATTATGAACTGGTATCTGGAACAAAATTTGGAAACAAAATATTTGAAAGAAATTTACCATTTTATTGGAAATAATTTACTTACAAAATTATTCTTTGATACATAAGAAAATATTTGATAATTATAAGGATAATATATGAGCATTAATTTTGAGTTAATTTCATGAAGAAAAAAGAGATTATAAATAGAGGCTAGAGAAGGCATGAAAGACATACTCTGTTCTATAATATAAATTCTAGTTTTATTTTCTTTTGTAATTCTTGTACTTTTGTCATAGAATGTAAAACTCCTTTGGGTTGATTCTCTTGTGATTTTACCATGAATTCTCAGGTTTATGTTTAATAAAGTTTTGTTTTTTACATTCTCTACAACATTTGTTTTATATTATTGGTCTTTTTGAAGTCTATGTTTTTGGAAAAGTAATTGTTTTTTAATGCTTATTGAGAATTCAATTGTTTTTTCTTGATTAGATTTCTTCGTTAATTTAGTCAAGAGAGATAAAAGATATACATCTCATTGAGTAGACGTTTGAAGACAAGATGAGATTCTCAATATACCATCTCATATTTTGTTGATAAGATTCTATTGAATTTGATTGATGTTTATTTGGTTGAGTTCAACTATTTGAAGAGAATTGAAGGATAATAATTTTAAGAAAAGCAAAGAAGAATTTTGTTGTGAAAGAACTTGAGAGTCAACTTATTTTTCTTTATTATTTTTAAATCATCTATTTTAATTTCCTGCACAATAATCTTCCTCTTTAATTTACTGTTATTATTAACTTTTTTACTGCAGATAAGTTTTGAATATTGATTATCTGAATTTACTATTGGATTTGTTGGGAGATGACTTGGAATTTGGTGTTAAACGATCCAACATTACGTTAGGCAATCAACACTAAAATTATTTTAATTTGCTCATAAAACGACAACGATGAATCTGCATATCATGTATTTTTTTTTTTTTATAGAAATTGTGTTTAGGTGACTTTTTAATAAAGGTTGATTCTTCAAGTGAAATCTTTAGCCAACATGACTTAAGTGTTGCTAGAAACGTCTTGTGGCATAAATAACATTTTGATTAGCCTAATTTAGTTTTATTTTATTTTTCTTATTTACGGTGAAGTTGTGGAAGAGGTATGACTTCAGTTCAATATCCATTTAAACTAAAGTTATATATATGAGTAACATGACTTTAGTGATGTGTTATTTAATATGTATTTATAGTTCAATATGTATTTATAAAGCATGAGTCGTGCTTTATGTGTATGACTTCTTTGTTTTATGAATTTTTTAGGTTTTATGATTTGTTATAACTTTTTTTTTTATATTATTGTGTTTAAGTTATAATTTTGTAAGAGTCTTTTAAAAGAAAAAATAATTATAATTATAGAAATAATGTTTGTATTTAAAGTGTTAAATATGTATTTGATAATATTTGTGTTGAATTAGTTGGTAATATTTACAAATTTTTAGAAATTTATTTGGTAATTTTGAAAAACTTATGAAATGGTGAATTTGTCAATATTTTGAGATTGAAACATAATGTAAAGGCATAAAAATAGAAAGTAAAAAAATTAAAATTGAAGTGAAGTGATTAAAAAAGTATTACAAAATATGAGATTTTATTGCCTAATTGGATAATTGTCTTATTATAGTCTTCATTGCGATAATAAAAACATTTGATTGACTTATTTTACATTGGTTGATCCATTTCGTTGTGGATATGATTAGTAGTTAGTCTTTCTCAGTTGGAATCAAATAAAATTGAACTTCATAAATCTTGTAAATGTTGTATAGGTGGTACACTAAATGTTATTAGTTGTAAGTAATAATAGTAATAAACAAGAATAACGTGAGGACAGAAGAGGCCAAGAGCTTGAAACTCCCTACAATTACACCACCAATCATTTAATTTAATTGTACATGACACATTGATTGTCAACAAAGTTGGGAGTAGATATCTTCTAAACATCAAACTTATAATATTCACAATTATACCCTTAGATATGACACATGATTGATTGTTGTTCATTCTTTTTGAGTAAGACAATAATATTTTCAGGATACTGATGATTGAACTTGTATCATGCAGTATGTCTGAAAACATGATTTCATCTTTAGAATGTTATCTTAATAAGAGCTAAAATGGGTAAGTAACATACTCCCTTCAAAACATAATTCATGTATTCTGCTAAGTTCGTTGTCATATGACCATATCTTTTGCCTCCATCATATCTTTGAGTCCACTTTCCTAATGGTATTTGATCTAGCCAAAAAATCACTTGCTAAAATTTTGATTTCATAACAAGATGAAATGTTGTAACATGGATAAAGTTAAGCAATAATAGTACCCATGTTAATGACTTGTCTCTTCAAGGAGAAATTTTTGAACTTTTATATTAAAGTTAGATGCAATATGACATATGCAATAGATTGAGTGCAAACCATTTGTTTACCATCCAACTTTTTCATATTGTATTGTTGGTAATATGGTCGTTATTTATCAATTACCATATATACATTGGGTTGAGGCATGTCGTATTGTTGCAATAATGTTTCCTCAGTCTCGCCATTGTAAATGTTAAAGTGAATATTTTTCGGTTGTCAACTTGGACAATTGCTGTCAACAAGATGTCAAGATATTTTTCAATAAAAATGTGTCGTTAACTTGGATAATAGGGTTGCAGTAATTAAATCCATCAATCAAAAGTTTGAAGGACCAATTTATGTAACAGAAAGTCTGTTGAACACTTTCCACAACATAAGTAGAAACAACACATTGTACAATTTTACTTGGTACACTATCTTATACAACTTGCAACCATCTTTTGTCTCATATCCATACTTTTCTATACTGATTGATCCATAAGTAAAATTTTTAATACATGTTGATGGGTTTAGATATTTACTCCCCTTTACAAATATCAACATCAACCACCATTTAATCATCACATTAGTAGAGAGGTGGAGAATGAAGGCATATATCTTCCATCTTCAACATGGAGAATTAACACTGAGATTAGAAGACGTCACACTACAATTGGGTCTTCCTATTAATGGAGAACCTGTTGTTGGTGTCAGCAGTGGAGACTTAATATTGCTGTGCGAACAATTGTTGGGGTTGGTACCTCCCAAAGTGTGTTAAATGGAAATATAATAAAATTATCTTGGTTAAAGAACACCTTTTAGTAGCTACTTGATGATGCACCGATCTTGTTGTTGCTTAACACACACAAACACGTTTTTTTGTTGATTTGGAGTTTATAGATGCTTAATACATCGACAAGCAAAGTTCATATGATGTATCTATTATTATTGACTGACTTGAATTACGTCTCAAAATATAGTTGGACAATCTTGGTGTATTTTTATTGGACTTTAGATGATGAAATTGATTTCAACCAAGACAATATTGGAAATCGCATGTTACTTTTGTAGTGTTGGGATTGGGAACACATCAAATTGTTTGCTCCATTTATTAAGCCACTAAAGGTGGTCCATCCATTGAGCCACTAAAGTTTTACAATTTTTTTGTAGTATGACAACCACATAAGCTTAAGCAATTCCAACTACAAAATAATCAAACAAAAACAAATATATAATACATAAAATTAAACAATTTTTCTATGCTAACCCTAGCAAAGTCATTTTTGTATCTAGATATTGGCAAATATTACCAAATTACCAATTAAGCTTCTAAATTTTTTTATATTACCGCGAACTATTTCAACACAAACATTACAAAATACATATTTATATCTATAAATACAAAAAAAAGTATTTCTATAATTTCAATTATAGTTTTTCCTTTTTAATACTCTTACAAAATTATAACTAAAACACAAAAATATAAATAAAAAATTACCTAAAGCATAACTTTTGTTTTATAAATAAACACTAATGTCGTGTCTCCATTACACAACTTCACTCTAAATCACACAACACTAAAGTCCAATCCTCCTTATACAACTTTAGTTTAAATCTTTGAAGTCGTGTCCCCTTACATGACTTTATTATAAATGAAAAATATAAAATAAAATTGAATTATGCTAATTAAAGTCGTGTTTGTACTATAAGGTTTTTTCAATAACACCAAAACTGTATTGATGGAACACAAATTCATTTAAAGGTTCAACCTTCATGAGAAAAGTTATATTTCCTTAGCACAAATTGTTTAAAATAAAATCATATCATGCAAATATGACTTACCTTATTAATAATCTCTTAAAAAATTATCCATTTTATTAAAATTGGAAAAAAATATACATATTTGATAAATTTTTCAAGAATATACTCTCTCCCTTCTATTTTCTTTTTATAAAAAATATTTAAAATTTAAAAATAGAAATCTATATGTTTCAAATATATCTCTACTAAATATTTTAGTGTGCTTATATTTGTAAAATATTAATTTTATGTTTATAGTTTTTTTACTAAATAAGTATTATGATTATATCATTGACTATTAATAAAATGTTATTTTATATTAAAACTCACCTAATATCACATCTTAATTAGAAAAAAATTTAAAGTAAGATAATAAATTTAATTTATTCATAAAGATAAATATGTTAATATAAATTTTTTATTATATAATTATATTACAAAAGTTGCACCAAGTGGTGGGTTGCAAATAATTAAATTTAAAATAAGACACTCGTTTATCTGAAATACAATTTCGTTTATCAATATAATAATAAATATAAGAATTTGAATATCTTATCATTACTATTATATTAATCGAAAGGATTTTCCTCTCTACTCTTTATTAATAAAAATGAGATTTTAATGTGAATTTTAGAAATGTGTTCTTTAAGTGAGTTTGCCGTGTAAAAGTGCTTCTAATAAGATTTAACTTTGGTAAGTGACTTCTATTACATATAGTCAAAGTAATTACTTCAATTTTGAAGAATTATATTTATGAGATCCAAATTAAAATATGACTTTCATTTTCCATGAAATTCATGGAAGAAACTGAATACCTAGTTGCAACATAAACTCGTTAGAACTTGGATAAATGTAAAAGAAAGTAATTTGTGTGTATTCTTAAATGAAAGGATCTATCTTTTTGACTCATTGTTTTCTACAATGTGAAATTAATAGTTGCTTCAAAGGTTAAATCAAGCTATTCTGACATGTATTTTTATATATAAGCTAATTCATGACATAAAAAATTGGTATAGCCAAACTTCTATATTCTTAAATAAATGTTCAACAATTATTTTATGTTTTTTTTAATATAATAAACATCCTATACCGAGTTTTAATAGAGAAAAAAAAAAAATCTTATCATTATTATTCGCTGACATTTATTACGAAGTATTCCATAGAGAACAGATTCTTATATATGTAAACACATCAAGGAACGGGCATTTGCATTCACATTTTAAATCATTATTATATTTAACGTGCTTATTTTATGTAAAAGTAAAAAAGAATCATATATTTCATTTAAGATATTAACATGCTTTTAATCTCTACAAAAATGTAATTTTAATTATAGTGCCTAAATTTTTTATTATTTGTATTTCTAAAAATTTAAAATTATCGTTTTTATTCCTTATAAAATGATTTTTTTATGAATATTTTGTTTTATTTTTTTGTTGTCTTCAAATTTTGAAATCATTTTTTTTGCAATATTTATTTCGAAATAATAAATTATACTTATTTTATAAATTTTAAAAAGTGTTTAGAGGTATCACATAAAATCAAATCAGATAATAATAATCTAATCTATATAATTAATGAATGCTATAAAATATAAACATTTAAAGATACATTTTTATTATTAAAGGACAAACTATATATAATTTTTTATAATAAAAAAGGGTCAAAATAATTCATTTTACAGAACCAAAATTAGAATGACTATATATATATATATACACACACATTTATTTATTTATACTTTAATTATATAGATTAACTAGAGTAAGATTGAGTCTACGGTGCATATACTAAATAAAATTCTTTGGACACTTGGTCTTCATAAAGGCGAAAAGTTCTTTTAATAAAAGACAAAAAATATATATAAGAAGAATATTAATAGTTTCTTGGTTTCAATAAGAAGATATTATTTATTTACCATTTTCCTTATTTTCAATATTTTCTTGTCATCATGTTATTTAGTAAACAAAATAAGATTATTTGCAAAATAAAAAAAGAAAAAAATAAAAATAAAACGATAATCTTCTATCCCCTAAACCCCAACATGAACTTCAAAATGCAGAAAGCTGATAACAACAATGCAATTCGGAAGCATTCTTCAGTGAGCTGAAGCGAAGTGCGGTGATAAGAAGATATGAACATAGCCAAAAGCTGAAACCTTTTTTGCTTACTTCATCATCGCAGAACATGAATTCTTCAATCGCAAACACCATCGATTGGCTCCAACTCCCAAAACCCTTCTTCACTCCCAAAACCCATTTCCCCCAATTTCCCATATATTCACCTCGCTTTCTCACTAACGCATTCCCCCTTCGCAACTTCACAAAGCGATGCAAACTCAGAATCAAAGCTTCCAATTCTCTTTCCGACACACCCAACAAAGAGCAAGAACAAGACGCTGAGTCCGCGCAACTATTCGAGGTTTGTCACAAAAGGAAAAAGAGAACCATTTTAGGAAATTATGATTGTGGGCACTTAAATTTTTTATTTTCTCGTGATGGGGCAATGCAAAAGTGCAATTTTTGATATTTACGCACGTGTGGGTATTTCGTTTGGAACTTGTGTGTTGATGAGGAAAGTGAACTGTGGCAGAAACTGAAGGAGGCGGAAAGGAAGAGAGTGGATGAGTTGGAAGAGTTTGACAGGAAGGCTAACGTGCAGTTAGAGAGGCAGCTTGTGATGGCTTCTTCGTGGAGCAGAACTCTGTTGACTTTGCGTGGAAAACTGAAGGGGACTGAGTGGGATCCTGAAAACTCACATGGCATAGAGTTCAGCGATTTTTTGAGACTTCTTGACTCTAATAATGTACAGTTTATGGAGTACGCTAATTACGGTCAAACAATATCAGGTGGGATTTTTTTCCTCTTCTTTTTCTTTTTCAGGAGTACAAAAAAATAGTTAAATGAAAATGTTTCTATAAAAATTAAGTGCATGGTTGATTTTAACTTCTGTGAGCAGCTAGGTTTGTTTTAAATTTTTATTTTCTTTTCTCATAAGTGCTTGTGGAGAATTTTGTCTTGATAGAGTGTATATGTTATGCCGGACACGAAACTAGTTTGCTAGTTGTGAGGAAGATGTTTAGTGGGTATTATTAGTTTGATTTTTGGCTTGATGATTTGAATATGTTGTATGAGGATCTTATGATAGTTAATGCGGATAACGTGACTCTGTTTAGAAGTTTAGCTGAAAGAGATTAGAGAAGACTCTGTTTTATATTGTTTTTTGAATTTCTGTCTCTTCTGAGTTTAATTCGGTGCATTATGCGAAGTTCTTAGTGTTGGGTTGAACATGCTAGTTGGTTGCTGAAATTAGTTTGTGTTTATTGCCGTTTTTGTGCTGTCCGTTTGAGACAATCTTGTTTTTGTTTATGGCCAATTAAGTAATGAAGATGAGGGAATGTCATTTTTTAATTTCTTCTCCTGTAAAGAAAAAGAAGATGGAGATATAAGGTTGGCTTGGAGATAGAAGTTGAAGGGAGAGAAGGATAGGTCAGGGGTTCAAATCCCCTCACTAGCAGAAACTAACATATTAACAACTAACATTTGCCGATTAAAAGAAAAAAAAAGAAGAAAAAGAAGGTAGAACAAAGAAGGGTCAGCAGAATAAACGGCAGAATGGCATAATAATATCAAATGTCCTTCAATCTGAGCTTCAGCAATTAGGTTTGTTAAGTTTCTGTTTGGTTGAGTTTGAAGGTTCGTAAGCTTCACAACAGGCAATGTAAACTTCTGAAAGCATGTGCTATCTGGCATTTTATCATTTTACAATATGTATTGCTGTGTATTGTACAAATTATTGTATTGGTGCGTGCACTGTGGCCTATGCTATTGCTTTCAGCCCCGCTATGTAAAGCTGTAGGTCTGCTAGAAATGTTGTTTTGCTCAGTATTTTTCCCCCCCATGTTTCTGCAGTTATTCTACCATATTACAAGAATGGGACAGTGATAGGAACTGAAGGGAATCCCGAGGATATTATTTTTCGGCGTCATCCAGTCAATCGAATGCCAATTGATAGTTGGAATGATGTATGGAGAAAGCTACATCAGCAAATTGTAAATGTTGATGTCATTAATGTGAATGCTGTGCCTGCTGAAATATACTCAACTGTTGCAGTTGCTGTCATATGGGCTATGCGTCTTGCTCTGGCTGTTGGTTTTTATGTATGGATTGATAATTTGATGAGACCAATATATGCAAAGTTGATACCTTGTGATTTGGGAACTCCTAGCCAGAAGACTAGCCAGCCACTCAGAAGTCGTGCACTTGGATCACTAGGGCAGAGTCGGTAAGTGGATGAATGTTCTGTATGTTTCCTGTTGGTTATGTCATTTTTAACAGGTTTTTAGCTGGCTGATTGTTAGGACTATGGGAAAGGAGGAGTTAGTTAAGACAATTAGGATATCAATTAGTTAGTTAGGGGCTAATGAGTTAGATAAGTAGGAGGATGGAAGGGTAAATGATTTCATTCTTTGGGGTATCATTTGTTAATTGAGCATTAGCTCTTTGTGAGGAAGAAACCCTTGGAGGAGAGATTGATCACTTATCCCTCCTTGTTATTCTACTTAATAGAATATTTCTTTCCTAACTATTGGAGATCTCATCGAATTGAGATCCTTAAAACCCACTTTTTTAATACAATATTAGAACATATCGTTCCACCTGCTATTGGACACATTCTATTTCCATTTTAGATGTCCTCGGCATGAGAACATGTGTCGGAGATCCCATAACGACTAGGGTTACGACCAAAATATAATATATAGGTGTGTGGGTGCAAATTTCACCTTACTAAGCTAGTTCTGTGAAGCTGAATTAAACTTAAAATCCACTTTCTATTAGTAACATGGATACTTGTCGTTCAACTTTTTTATTTTTTATTTTTTTATAAAAAAGGTTCACATGTTAGGCATTACTATGAACATTAGCATTCTAGCTAGGTTGATACCCAAATATTCAATAATCATATGCCATCACATGGAAAAGCTTCATAAAAGGAAGAAAAAAGATACAGAAACATGGGGGACCAAACCAAACTCATGCTTAGCAACAAACAACTACACTCCTACAAAGGATACAACTAAGAAAAACGAAAATCTAGGAGTTGATACCCATTACAAAAAAATCTAAAACTAAAAGTAGAAGGAAGATCACTAAATCACATAAAGCTAAGTCTATTGTCAGCAAAACGATTGTCTTGACTATAAATGTGAGAAACCTTAAAGTCCAAGCAACACAACTTTTAAGACACTTAATTCATCTTCCTCTAAGAACCCAAAGTACACTTTGAGGAGAAGAAAAAGCTTGACAAACCAAAGTAGAGTCACATTCTAACCACAAATGCCTATAACCACAATATACAAAAATCTCTATTGTCACATTCAACTTATAATTAAGATTTGCTAGAGAATATTATCACTATTTGGCCTTACTCAAATAGTTACTGCTTTTGGGCTAGGCAGTTTGTTATTTGAGATTTAGAATTAAATTGTGGGGAAGGGAAATATGATTCTTACTTTTTACTTCATTTTGTTTTCAAAAATTGACATTGTAGTAGAATCTATGGGCAATGCCCTTTGCCTTTTAAGTTTTTCTAGCTAAATGGTGGTAGACTACTTACTACTGCTGTCAGAAAATTATCTACTATTGTTATTTTTGTTTCATAAATCTTTATCCAAGTTTGGAATAGTCTATGCTGCTGGATATGGCCACTTACTATTCACATCCTATCCTAAATACTTTGCACTTAGAACTGCTCTACTCACTGCATAAATTATTTAGAACTTAGACGAGATCTACTTTTCAATTAAAATTTCGAGGATTGAATTTGTTGTCAAATTTCCTTTAGATATTTGTGTGGGGAAACCACAGAGGTAAAATCATTGCCTCAGCTGCTTGGATTTTCCCAACCATTATTATTTATTATTTCTTTTTCGCTTGATATATGGAGAGCTACTGTTGCTGCTATTTTCATGTCTTGGGTATTTGTTTTCCTTTATCTTTATGATGATATTTAGATCATGTTGAAGGGTATACACCTACGCAGCTATATTTGCAAACCTTATACATTATAAGAAATGTGGTTTTGTGGTGTCTGGCTCATGATAATGAGTTAAGTTTCAAATGTTGTGAAGTTTTTGGTGCAACTTCTTCAACTAAAAAGAAAAAAGCATTAGGTTTTGATAGCCAATCTCTTTACACCCAGAATCTAATTGTTATGTTTTCCCCACAGGGCTAAATTTATATCAGCCGAAGAAAAAACTGGTGTTACATTTGATGATTTTGCTGGCCAGGAATATATAAAAAAAGAACTACAAGAGATTGTCCGAATTTTAAAGAATGACGATGAGTTTCAAGACAAAGGAATTTATTGTCCAAAAGGTGTACTTCTTCATGGGCCTCCTGGAACTGGTAAAACCCTACTGGCCAAAGCCATTGCAGGTGAAGCAGGATTACCTTTCTTTGCAGCCAATGGCACAGATTTTGTAGAGGTACTGCCTCTTCTCCAAAGATGTTCATATGCGTTGAATTGAAATTTGCAAGTATAACTTTCGAATTTGTTTGTTTCACTATCCAAATCCAAACAAAGTCATTATATTTTTGAAGAACGGGATTGCAGATAAAATTTAGGCTAAATTATACAAATGGTCCTTATCTTTTATGTTTTATTCAGGGTTAGTCCCTTATCTTTTAAAAATTTTAATTTAGTCCTTTATGTTTTTAAAATGGTCCTTCCTTCAGCTTAAACTGAAGCCCATTAACATTTAAAATAACCCACCATCACAACCTCCATCTCCCTCCTCCCTGCGGCCCCCCTCCCTTTCCCAGCACATGCAATCTCTTCTTCCCCCTACCTCACCGCAGCCTAAACTACATCAGAAATTGGACATTAAATTGTATAATTTTCATATTATTCAATTAATTAATTGTATAATTTTCATACTATATCAGAAATTGGACTATATCAGAAATTGACATTAAAGGACCATTTTGATGTATTATTATTAAAGGACCAAATTGATGCCACTTGTATCTTTAGGGACCGTAATTTGTTTTTTATTTAAATTAACAAGGTTAAATGGTGACACCAACGTATTAATCATTAACTAATAATATGGAATCTAGTATTCTTCTTTCAATCAGTTACACACGGATAATGAGATAAATTTGACTCTAATTAGAGTGTGCTAAGTGCTAACTATTTCGATCCACATCATGTGTTTCACAATATTCTTTTTGTCTAAATGAATGGACTTCATGATGGTATGCTCCCAAGGAATGCGAAATGTTGCATTCAATAAGGCTTGTCCTATTTTTTGTTTTTACCTGATTTATTTGGATCTTTACAACTAAATGAAATTGACTCATTTAATCTGTCTTTTCTCCCCAGATGTTTGTAGGGGTTGCTGCATCCCGTGTTAAGGACCTCTTCGGAAATGCAAGGAAATTTTCACCTTCTATAATCTTTATTGATGAGATAGATGCTATTGGTAGCAAACGTGGAGGACCTGATATTGGTGGAGTAAGACATGAACTACTTTTACATCGTTTTTTGTTTGTACTCCCAAATCTATATATAGAAGTTGCTGTGGATAAAGCGAACTATGGATTTTATGTTTCTGTAGCAATAATGTTGGATTGACTTAAAATTGTCGAAGTTCTAGTGTTCTATAGGATATTATTGGTTTTCGTAAAGGCTTATCTTTTTGGATAAAAGAAGAAATTAAGACAGAAGGAGAATACAAATTGAAAGAAGGATAAGAGTACCTGTTAAAATAAAAGAATTGAAAAAGCAACCTAGAAGGAACAAAAGACATCAATGTAGGAAAACTATCCAATACCTTAATGTACTTGTAATATATGCTCTTTTAAAATGACATAGTGCTCCTACATGGAGGACAAATGCATATTCTTTTCCTCCAAAGCAGCTTATCTAAAGATATATACTAAAAAACGCTAAAGTTACTCTCCACCTATGCAGCAAACTGTAGCAATTTAATAGGAAAAATGATGATTATTAAAGGGAAGACATAAAGAGGACAGGGATTGAGTGTAGCAAAGTTGATATCTTTGTGTAATGCTATGGACAATCCCAATGAAGGAGGCAAAGAGAGAGAGTCTGATGGTGTATGAGATGAGTCTCTAGGAAGATGGGAAACAATTGGGTCAGAAGTAGTAGGTATGATTTGTGAACAACAAAGGGGTTCAGTGTTGAGATATGTGAATAATTTAAAAAGAAACCATGACCAACTAGGAAATATCAATGTCATGAAACACATCTGAAGTGAATCAGAAGAAAGGACAAGCCTTAAAAAATGCTAATACCCGCAAAATCAATATATCTGTTGTAGTCTTGATGCTGGACAAAAAAAAATCTGTTGTGTTCTTGATAGTAGCATTTGTAACCTATTTGCAATTGAGACTATCCAAGAAATGACATGGGATTTCATGGCCAGTTTTTTTTTTTTTTTTTTTCTATTTTATTGGAGTTAAGGCGAGGACAAAACAAGTGCATATGGAGAGGTAAAGAGGAAAATAGAAATCTTGCTTCGCGAACAATGTAAACTGGCTCACCTGGTTTTGGAGGATGGGTGGTGGCATACAATTGATCAGATAGCATGTAGTGAGTATGGCATATCCCCAAAATTCTGGTATGTTGAGGGAAAAGAGCAAGCTATAAGCTATTCCAACTAGATGTTGATTTTCCATTTGGCTATGCCATTCAGTTGTGAGTTACTGGGTTATGATCACATGATTATTGTTGTAAAGAGATCTTCTGAAGGTGGAACACGAAACCACTGGTGAAGCAGGAGTCTAAAAGGATGATTATTAAACCACTGATACCATACAGAATTAGAAGAGGATTTGAGGGTAAACTATAGGTTAATCAGTCCTTGCAGGTACACATTTATTCTACAACATTAATTACAAGAGAAATCATCTCCTAAGTTACAGCTAATTCGTATTAAGTACAAATCACCAATGAGTCGGTTTCTACTAATACAATAATGTAACACATTAAACAGGTGCTTAAAATTAACAATTTATTCTAACAGTATAAAAACTACGTCTTGGGATATCAGCATGGTAAGTAACAAAGTAAAGTAAACTACATATTTTCACGTCTTCAGATTTGTGACATTTATTGGCTGTAGTGCAATGGATTTTGAATATAGACATCTTTAGACGGTACTAAAATTTTCTTATCAGCTATCAGCTTTATGAAGTACAGTGATATTGGAATTTACTCCAATGTAATTTGAAGACCTTTTCTTGATCCTTTAGGGGCTATTCTGATGATTTAATGTCATGCAAGATTGTTGATAAATGTTCCCGGCAGAACCTGTACATTTTTTCTAGGCTAGGACATGGCTTATTCTTTTCTTACTTCCCCAGTTCTCTTGACTTTTCTAATGAAACATCTGGAATTGCATTATGTAGGGAGGTGCTGAAAGGGAGCAAGGTTTACTTCAGATACTGACTGAGATGGATGGATTCAAAGTTTCCACAGCACAAGTAAGTTTTTAATTGGTTGCTGGGATCATATAGATGTTATTTGATATACTGAATTGGAATTTCAGGTGCTCGTTATAGGAGCCACAAATAGGTTGGATATTCTTGATCCTGCTCTATTGAGGAAGGGTCGTTTTGACAAGATCATCAGAGTAGGTTTGCCATCGGAGGATGGAAGATATGCCATTTTGAAGGTATTTTACCACTGCAACTGTTATTTGCCTAGATCTTGTTTTCCTCTAGTATTTCATCATCTTTAATTTCTTTTTTCTCATTTTTTTTTGTAATGCACACTAGGTGCATGCTAGGAATAAATTTTTTCGCTCAGAGGAAGAAAAGCTTACATTACTGAAGGAAATTTCGGAGTTGACTGAAGATTTTACCGGGGCAGAGCTACAAAATATACTGTAAATAATATTTTTGGGTATTGCTTTACTAGTCTGTCATGAGAATATAGGCTGATATTATCTTGAACTAATTGACAGGAATGAAGCTGGAATTTTGACAGCTAGGAAGGATTTGGATTACATTGGACGAGATGAGCTGCTTGAGGCATTAAAAAGGGTTGGTGTTTTCTTAGCTTCGTTCTGGTTGGGCAGCAATATTATTTATGACATTTTGAATCATCTTAGGTGCAAATTTATACTGTCTGATAAATCTTATGGATCTGCAGCAAAAAGGAACATTTGAAACAGGGCAAGAGGATAGTACTGATATTCCTGAAGAATTAAAACTGAGATTGGCATACAGAGAAGCAGCTGTGGCTGTTCTTGCATGTTATTTTCCTGAGCCCCACCGTCCTTTTGTAGAGGTCATTGATCTCTGTTCTATAGCAAGTTCCATGTCTGTGTGGATACATTATTATTTCAACCGTGTCACTGGGTGTTTATCTTTTGCAGACTGATATAAGTTCTATCCGTAGCCAGCCAAATATGCGTTATACTGAAATTTCTGGTCAGGTTTTTGCAAGGAAATCAGATTACATAAACTCTATAGTGCGTGCTTGTGCTCGTAAGTTTTGAGTTTCAGGTCGTTTTGATTTTATGTGACTTTCGTCATTTAGATATTGTTCTTTTAAACATTTCGTATTCTGTTTCTTTAATAATAATTATAGTAGATTAAATAAAAACAGTAGTATGGGGGCTGCGTTGTGACACTCTGTACTGTTATACAAAAGATTTGTTTGGTTAGTAACGTCCTTTTGCTTTTTATTCTGGCACCCAATTTATATGAAAGAATTTTATCTCCTGTATAAATGATTGGTTTTGATGAATTTTTAATGATCCTAGCAGTGGGTTCAACATGTAAACCTCCAGTTTACCATAAGTTATTTTGTTCTTGAAAACTAACATGAGGCAAGGTTCTTAATATAAACTTAAATTTGTATTTCGTATATTCTTTAACAGAAAAATACAAAGAACTTCCTGTAGCTAGCCACACGATGATTATCTTAGATTGATGCTTTTATTGAGCTTTTTTGCTTATTAAAATTTGTCTGTAGCAAGAGTAATTGAGGAGGAGATGTTTGGGATTGACAACATTTGTTGGATCTCTGCAAAGGCAACATTAGAAGCTTCAAGGCGTGCAGAGTTTTTAATTCTGCAGACAGGAATGACTGCCTTTGGGAAAGCATATTACAAAAACTATAGTGATCTTGTGCCCAATGTATGTCTATGGGATCTAACAGCTTGTGCTTTAATACACTTTCTTTCCCTTAACAGAAGTGCTTGATGAGTATAGTTGTATCACAACTTATGTTGAATATTTTATACAGCTTGCAATGAAGCTTGAAGCACTTCGAGACGAGTATATGCGTTATGCTACAGAGAAGTGTTCATCGGTGCTAAAAGAATACCATTTGGCAGTTGAAACTATCACAGGTCTGGTTCTCTCGTGAGTTTTTTGTGAACGAATGAGCCATACCTTCTGGGATTTATTTATTCATGATAATTGAGACCTACTTTTAGAATTTAACTTTTACTGTATTGCATTAGTTAGCAATTATTGATAATTTCACATGAAGAGGTGCAAAGCAAAAATTGCTACATGGTTACTTGTTTTGCAGATATTTTGCTTGAACAGGGTAAAATCCAAGCTGAGGAGATTTGGGACATCTATAAGAGTGCTCCTCGTGTAGCTCAGGTTAGATCTTAAACTAAAGTAGAGCAGCACGTTGTCCTGTTTTATCATTTGCTGGCCGTTAACATTGTTATACTTGTGCTTCTGTGTGGGATTGAGATTTTTTAATGATACATTTTTGGTATTTAATGCATGATTTGGAAGTATTCTCACATTTCAACAAGTGATTTGGCAGATATTTATTACTTGTGTCATTTGTTGGATTTTTTACGCATTACAAAGCTTTTGTATGGCAGGCCTATCCTCAATTTTTCTTTCTTTCTTTTTCTAATATCAATCTTCTTGGTTGATTGAATAAATGATAATCTTTTGAGATTCAATTTGTTTCCGAGTCTTGTTTAGCCACCTGTCACTCCAGTTGATGAATATGGAGCACTGATTTATGCTGGACGATGGGGAATCCATGGGGTCAGTCTTCCTGGAAGGGTTACATTTGCACCAGGCAACGTTGGATTTTCGACCTTTGGGGCACCTCGCCCTATGGGGGTACAAGTCGAAACCTTGTTTTATATTAAGGTGCCATAGTTTGTCATACAACTGATTTGTGCTCTTTCATTTTTCCTTCGTTTTACTGTAGACACAAATGGTTAGTGATGAAACTTGGAAACTAGTGGATGATATCTGGGATAAAAAGGTTCAAAACATTAAAGATGAAGCTACGAAGGTGATCGAAGAGGAGAAGGAAAAGCCACAACTTTTAATGGAGAGCCATTTTCTTTGAGAGGAACTTAAATTTGACATTCAGGTTTGTTAGCGTTCGGTTATATTCCAACTTCAATTATCTTTAGTGTTCATAATTTTGGTTTTGGTTGTGGTAAGTAATTGAATAATAAGGTGACAATTGGAGCATGCTTTATTTAACATCAATTGTCATTTACAGATGCATCTATTTATTGGGAAAAGAACACAATCAGTCATGTCCAGAGATAGCAACAATGGGTCAATTTAATTAAGCTTGTTTTCTCTCATCTGATCTAATTTGCACTGTTAAACTTCGTGTCTTTGAGAAGCTGCCCTTGCCCACTGTTCCTTTTCAATATGAATATCAACTTGGGATGCATATTATGAAAGGAAGATTGATATATTCTTGAACAAGCTGAAGGGTACTGAAAAATATTCAAATAATTCAATTTTGTGTACACGAGACCTTTTTTGCCACAGGTGGAGCTCCGAGGGTTTTAGTGTGTGAGCTGTTATGTGAAATGCATTACTACTCACATTGTAATTTCTCACGGGGATTGAGAGAATTGTAAATTTATCAAATTATAATGTTTCAATAGTTGCTTTGTAATCGGACTCTTTAATGGTAAATTAAAGTGGAAAAATTGTTGCACCACTTTTCTTTTACCCAAAGTGGTGTGCCAATATTAGTACACTAAATTTTATTAATTCAGTAGCCTTCACATAAAACAATTCTCGATATTGATATACTCATCTTACTCTTTGTTGAGTTGAGGATTGCCTTGTATACACATCCTTGATTCTATAATACCTTGCAGCCCCTTCTCTTTAGCATTGTATTATTTACTCCATTCAGCAGGTAGGGTCTTGCATTTCGGAATCCTACATGTATTCACTGTTTGGACTCTATGATTTATATTTATAATAATAACAGCAACAATTATTAAAAGAAGATTAAGTTACTTTACAAATAATTTTTTTTAAAATTACTCTTTATCTTCATCATTTATTTTCACTAAATTTAACGATTCAAGATGAATTAATTGTTAGAAGTCTTAGTAATAGAAGCAATGTTCTTTTTAATTTTTTTTAAGTTATTATTATTATTTATAGCATAGAAATGAGAACTGGTGGTGCTGAAGCAGAGAAATGATTGTTCCACTACATGTTGGTATCTTTTTAAAGAGTTTTATTATTATATTTCTACTTTATACTGTTTACTGATTAAAAATTATTCTATGATTTTCAAAGTAATTACAAAATAATTAACTTTAATGACCGTAAAATACCTTTGACCTATTAATGCATTTTTATTAAACTATTTTAAATTCATATTTTATTCAACTGTTGCCTCAGCCAGTGATTAAATACAAGTGGTTAAAAATCAATTTTATGATTGATTAGTGACACCTTTACGAAGTCTAGAACGGTCCGTCAACGTGTTAATTTCTTTACAAAAAGGATGCTTTTATTGGGATTCATATATCTGAGTTGTTTTTCAGTTATAAATTAACTTAATTGAAATCTAGATTATAGATAGGATTTTAAAGAGTTTATAAAATTGTAAACTGTAATATGAATCATATATTTTAATTTTTTTTGTATAAATTGTGTTATTCTGATTATTTGAGTGTGTGATTGAACTTTAAGTTTTGTAGAGAGAAGAAAAGATAAAAATTAAAAGTGTTTTAATTGGATTTGATTTTAATTAAAACTCTTATTTAATAAAATATAAAACATTCTTAATTTTTAATTGGGTTTATAATTAATTTTTATTAAAATTCAATTTATCATAGGTATTTCAAGATTGAGAAAAAGATAAAATTTAATTTTATTAATTTTAATTAGGTGATATTTATGTTCACAACATATATTAAAAAAAATTCAATTATATTAATTTTTAATTAAATTTATATTTTATTTAAACTGAAGCAATAAAAAAGTAAACTATGTGAATAATTAAAGCAAATTATAATCTACACAATTTTAAGATTTTACTTGACAATCCCGTAATTTCTTATATTACGATCATGTGCGAGATTTGAATAATAGAGTACTACAATTTTACAATAATTTTTTTTTTTTGATTTAGATTAACTTGAGTACTAAGGTTTATTTTACACTTTTCTGGAATTTCAGTCAAATTGCCTTTTCAGAAAATTTCTTAAATTAATAAAATTAAAAAAATACTTTGGCAGTTTTAAAATTTAAGTTTTGTCCTCTAATTTGTTGCTCTAAGATAAAGAAAGATGCTACTTATTATATTTTAATTTAGAAGTAACTTCTAAACTTAAAATGTTATAAAATTATCAAACAACTTTAAATCAACACCATGAAGAAAAAGTCCATCACCTCGGCAAAATCACTAGAAAGTAAGAATAAAATACAAAGTAACTTGTTGCTAATGTCAGGTGTCCACTTATCATATGCATAAATATACATTTAATTACAATTTACATCTATGTGCTATTCACGCACTTCTTTTCTGACAATGTTTTCTGAGAGAAGAGCTGAAGTTAGTGTAACAAAACTTTAACTGACGTACCATGAGAGGAATTGAGCATTTGAATGCAATTTCAAAAGAGAGACATCTTCATCTTGTGATTAGTGATAACACCAATTGGTTTTTGTATATTTCACATGGTAAAGTCAACTATGAGTTTTAACTAACAACCTTACAAGTTGCATCCATGTTATGTTATATATTCTGTTAGGCCCCAACCTGGTTGACTTGTTCAATTCCTGTCCAATTGAACCCTCTAGAACTGAAGTTTCACAAGTTGTAGGATATTTGCAATTTGGTTTGTTATTACATCATACATAGAGTTTAATCACCAGAAACCAGACATTAGCATTAGAAAGACCAACGGCGGCGCTGCTTGTAAGCTTGTGCTGTTAGTCAAGGGAACCAAAACCAGTGGATTCCATGGTTTCTCTTTCTCGTACTGTTTTGATAATTTTAAACCTCGGAGATGACAAGTCTTCTTCATTGGTGCACTTATATATATTCCACAGAAACCAACCCGTTTCTGCACATTGAAAAAGAAAAGTACTTGTGTCTTCTGTGTAAGTGATTACTAGTCAAAAAGTCAATCAAGGAGTTTAAAAGCTAAGAAAATGGCTTCAAGTACTGCTGGAAAGGTCATAAAGTGCAAAGGTATTTTGCTGCATGTATACAATCTGTATTCTATTTTATCTATTGCTTTAGTTTTTACTTCGTAAATGTCTAAGTTGTGATTTTTTTTTTGCACTTTTCCCCCTAATTATGAGTCTTCCAATGTGTTTTACTCATATGCTTGACCAGTTGTTCCTGTTGAGCCATGCAGCTATCAACTTTCTTCAATTGCGTTGCATGCATCGGTCTTATCTGCTTCTTCATAATACACATAATATGACCCTTTTTTGTAACTTGTAGTGATTAAATAATATCTTTTTCGTCTCTTATGGCAAAATGGTAGCGCTCTCACATAAGAAGTTACTTCAAAAGGCTACTCATCCCTGAGACTTTAACTTATAATCTTGATCATGCACGAGTTGATTAATAATACTGCATTGCAGCTGCGGTGGCATGGGAAGCCGGAAAACCACTGGTGATAGAGGAAGTTGAGGTAGCTCCACCACAGGCTCATGAAGTTCGTTTGAAGATCTTGTTCACCTCACTCTGCCACACTGATGTCTACTTCTGGGAAGCCAAGGTAATCAATGGCTCTAATTTCTAAATAATAGTAGTTCTCTTAAGTATAACTGAACAAATACTGAAATTGTTAGATTGATGTTTTACAGGGACAGACACCTCTATTTCCAAGGATATTTGGTCATGAAGCAGGAGGGTATGCACAATTTCCATTTAAAAAACAACAGCATCTTTCTTAATCTCAAATTTGATTGTCTATATCGTATGTTTTAAACATTTTTTTTTTCCTTGCTTTCAGAATCGTGGAAAGTGTTGGTGAGGGTGTGACAGATCTCAAGCCTGGTGATCAGGTGCTTCCAGTCTTCACAGGGGAGTGCAAGGAGTGTGATCACTGCAAATCAGAGGAAAGTAACATGTGTGACCTCCTAAGGATTAACACTGACCGTGGAGTGATGCTGAGTGATGGCAAGTCAAGGTTTTCAATCAATGGACAACCAATATACCACTTTGTTGGAACCTCCACTTTCAGTGAATACACTGTAGTCCATGTTGGCTGTGTTGCCAAGATCAACCCTACTGCCCCACTTGACAAAGTTTGTGTTCTGAGCTGTGGAATCTCAACAGGTTAGAATAACTACATTCTGCTCTTTTACTCAATTGTAGACTTTCCTTTCAATTAACTATTTCATTGGTTTTGTTATTGAAGGTCTTGGTGCTACACTGAATGTTGCTAAACCAAGAAAAGGTTCATCAGTAGCTATATTTGGATTGGGAGCAGTGGGGCTTGCTGTGAGTTGCCTTGCCTTGCCTCTTCCCAATAAAAGGAAATTTTGGTGCATCTATCACTGCTTAGTAACTGTTTTTGCTTCTAAATTTTCTGTAGGCTGCCGAGGGAGCTAGACTTGCTGGAGCTTCCAGGATAATTGGGGTTGACTTGAATTCCAAGAGATTTGCTGAAGGTGAGTGAGACAGTTAAAAACCTTGTACCCACACACATGCACTTACATTACATACGCACTTGAAAGAGTTTATTTTGAACTCATGGAAGATGCTCATATATTTCTGAAATCTCCTTTTAGCTTATTCTGATAAGCTTGATAGACTCACTTTTAATAAGAATTTGTTAAAATATATGGTTAGTTAATCTATTTCTCCAAACATGTTCATAAGCACCTTAATCAGCTTGCTATTGAGGATCCTGATACATCTAAAACTTAAAATAACTCTGCATTGATTCTGTTTTGAATGTGGTTATTCTGGTCTACAGCTAAGAAGTTTGGAGTTACCGAGTTTGTGAATCCAAAAGATTACGACAAACCAGTTCAAGAGGTTTGTCACCTACTATAAACTGACCAGTCATGAAATTCTACACATCTTTTACGCTTACTTGAATCTCTTTAATTCATTTCAGGTGATTGCTGAAATAACTAACGGGGGAGTGGACCGAAGTGTTGAGTGTACTGGAAGTATCAGTGCTATGATCTCAGCATTTGAATGTGTGCACGATGTAATGTTCCTCAAGCTTCTTCTCAAGTCATTTGATTTTTCCATGATTTTAACTGCAGTGTTATCAATGGATGTCTTCAAATGCTAAGTCCTAAATTCTCATTCTGACTTTCTCTGTATAACTCTTTAGGGATGGGGTATAGCTGTACTTGTTGGTGTGCCAAATAAAGATGATGCTTTCAGAACTCATCCAATTAATGTCCTAAACGAAAAGACTCTCAAGGGTACTTTCTTTGGCAACTATAAACCACGTTCTGACCTCCCATCAGTGGTGGAGATGTACATGAACAAGGTCAGTGTGTTACATCATTTTACTCACTTATATTTTGTATGCATCCACACATTACTTGAGATTCGAGATTGTAAGGGTTATTGGTTTTTCTGTGATTGGAAACCATCTTAATCATGTGAACACGTTGAATGTCACACTGTCACCTCATCAATCTCGGTAATTTCAACTTTTTCTTCATACCTTGTCATTGTGGTTAATGACTACAGATGATGAGAGTTTCTTTAGTCAAAACATGCTGGAAAAACAGTGCATAGCAATTTCTGTGTGAAAAGAAAAGTAGCTTTCGTTGACTAAATGACACTGTTGTTGGATTTAGACACTCAAAAACATGTATTGTCAACCTTTTCTCATAGCTTTTCGGTGGGAAACTTCTGTTTCTTTTTCTTCTGATACTTCATAAATCATGTCAACCTTTTGCAACTGCTCTTGACTTGGAAACTTACTCTTTTTCTTCTTTATTGTTTCAAATGTGACAGGAACTTGAACTGGAGAAATTTATCACCCATGAAGTACCTTTTTCTGAAATCAACAAAGCCTTTGAATATATGCTTAAAGGGGAGGGCCTGCGTTGCATAATCCGCATGACTGCATAGAACTATTCGAACAAATACTTTGATTGTCGGAAAATAAATAAATAAAATATATTTGAGCATGTATTTAGCTGTGGTCATTGTAATAAAACAATCTTCATAAGTTTGCTTTAAATTTCATGGGGAAGTTCAGTACTAATGTAAATATCGTGTTTATACAGAATAAAACAAACTACTAGTGTATTGCTGTATTTTTCCACAAGTATATATTTTATACCTTATCGTTGAGTGGGAGTGAAGTTGATAATCTTTAAGTTGGAACAGTCTACTAAAAATCTCTAGAATCTAATGTTACCTAGTATGAGTTTATTACAGCTTTCTATGCTAATAACAATGCATGATTGGAAATTTAACTTTGAATAAAGTGGAGTCACTAAGCACAAAGTTTTGTTACTTTTTACTTGTGTAAAAAGAACCCAATAATTGGAAGCTAAAGCTTCAGCAGTGGCCAATGCACTATGAATTGCCAAAGCAGGAACATTTTCAGACCATGCTTATATTGGATTGAGAGTCTCAATTCTTGTTGGTTTATGACCCGTGACTCTAGGCTATAAAATGTCTGCTAGCAGACAACGATAACATTATGAGTAGCATACTTTCTACCTTCCAAATAAAGCCTTGAATCTATCAAGAGTATAGTAAAAACAAGAAGAAAAAACCAACTAGTTTTGACAACTTATGGCTATCCCCCCAAAAAACCATACTTAAAGCAAAAAATAATTTCTAGTAAAAGAGATTCTTTCATGAACAGAGCTTATCACGTGACACTTGATCAAACTGTGTACATCTGTTATGTGCCATATATAAAATATTGGGATAATTTCACATACCCTTACCCTTACAAACCTAAAGATTAAAGTAAAGTATACATGTAATCATGAAAACACAAGACAAAGCAGATCTAAATAAGATCTTAAGAAGAAAGGAATCACATAACTCTACTTCTTGACTTTATTGCCCCACTTTTCTATATATGAATTGTCTCCTCTCTTTTCACCCCTCCCCCTCACAAAATCTCAAGATACCCTCATACTCTATAATGGCTTCTAAGATCTTCTTCCTGTTTCTCCTCTTTCTAGCATACCCTCATCAACATGCTTGTGTGAATGGAGATGCCACTCTGATCAAGAGAACTTGCAAGAACACCAAGTACTACAATCTATGCTTCTCTTCCCTCAAATCCGATCCAAGTAGTCCAAACGCAGATCCTAAGGGCCTAGCTGTGATTATGATCGGGATTGGAATGACCAATGCCACTTCCACTTCTTCCTACTTGTCTTCCAAGCTGCTTAGCCCCTCCAACAACACAACCTTCAAAAGGGTCATCAAGGAGTGTGCAGATAAGTACTCATATGCTGGTGATGCTCTCCAAGCTTCTGTGCAGGATTTGCTTAATGAAGCTTATGACTATGCTTACATGCACCTAACTGCTGCCAAAGATTACCCAAATGCTTGTCACAACGCTTTCAAACGCTACCCTGGTTTGACTTATCCTCTGGATCTTGCTCGTAGAGAAGATGGTTTGAAGCATATCTGTGATGTGGCAATGGCGATTATAGATAATCTTGATTGGTAGGTGTATACATTCCACTTTCTTATGCAAACCATGTTAGTTATATCATATCTCAGGTGTTAAGTTTCCAACTTTGTATCTTGTTATGTTCTTGGTATAATATATTAGACATAAAACATCTTAATGTATTTATTTATGGAGCAACAAAATTTGAGAAAATATTATAAAAAATCCATGTTCATACTTACATACTCACTTTTACAAAGTTTAACATTCTTTTAGTATCAAAACGGTTGCAATTCACATACGTACACAAACAATAATATTTCAAACATGTTTATGTTATATGTGTATATATTTTAAAATTCTTATATACAAATTATCAGCATCATATATTTTATTTACATATGTACATCGCTATAAAAAATTAAAATAGTATCCACATATAATTAGTCAAAATAACTTTTTCCACCCTTGAAAATGGAATATGCAATCAGAATCTCTAGTTCTTTCATGTCAATTCCGATTGTGTGTGTTGAAGATTTGACAGTTGATGTATACAGGACATAATAAAAGATAAAAGTTAGAAGAAATAGCTTATTCCCTATGAAATCTATTTATATTATCCTGATCTGATTATTTTTCCTCAATCTTTTTTTTTCTTCCAAAAACGAAAAATAGAAAATTGAAAATTTTACATGCAATAGCTATATAATCAAAATTAGTTATAATGCGCATCTCACACAAAGAAATACCCAAAAACGAAAAATAGAAAATTGAAAATTTTACATGCAATAGCTATATAATCAAAATTAGTTATAATGCGCATCTCACACAAAGAAATACTAAAATGTAGTGTCCTTTGAAAGTCATTAATATAAAACACCATAGTTTCTGGATTGCTTGATATGTTTTTTTGTGATAAAAAGAAATAGAGACTCAAGTGAAATTAAATAAAGTTTAATAACAACACTGAATGAATAAATAATTTAAATAACGCGAAAGAACAAAACTTTTTCTTTGACTTTAATGTTAGCATATAATTTTCTAAAAGAATTAAAGGATCTCACACTACATTTCTAACATGTTTCTCTCATCCTTTCTTTCGGTAAAAAGGGAAATAAACTTCCCTCATCCTTTTTAGTTTCAAATCAAACAAATATAATAAGGAATTTCTCTAATAAAGGTTAAAAATAGTATCACATGTCAAACATTTATTCACTCATTTCCTTACCTTATTTTAAATAAATGATATTGTTACATATATTGAATTTTGTAGCATATATATGCGAGGTTTTTCCCCTCTATATATGCTAACTCATGCATTCTAATTGGCTTAAAAAAAATTGTCCGAAATTAATATTGTCTTTTAGAGATATATTTACATCTAAACCCTGTTATAAATTGTACATATTTTAATAGTAGTAACGTGGAAGATTAAAAAAAATAATTATTAATGTATTCAGTATGGTTTTATTATATCCACTTGATCAAACATTATTTATATACTCAGAATAAAATTTTAAAAAATATGAAAGCCTAAGTACAGGAATTTAATTCATATATAACATTTAGTGACTACCATTAATAAGAGAAATAAATAGAAGTTGTAAAATTCAACATCAATGTCTGAAAATATTTACAACATACATGAAAGAAGCATCACAGCCTTTGGAAGACCTTCTTCAATGACATTCTTCAATGACATGATTTATATTGATCTTCTTGAAACTTTGATTATCATATATTTTGCAGAGGAAATAGTATATGCATTAATAATATAAAAATTGCTATTATTTTATCACTAATTGCTATATATGTTAATTTTTTTTTAGTTTTTGTAGTTATTATCTTAAAAGTCATACAATTAATTATGATTTAAAGCTTTTACAGTAATAATTTTAAAAGCATTAAATTCTAGTTTTGTTAACTTATTTAAAAGTAAACATGTTTTATTGTAATAATGGCGACAAACTAAAAAGCTATCAAATCTAACATAAAGATAAAGTTAGGAGTGGTTGAAGTTGTTCATTTACATTTACTAATGAACTTAAAGCACTGTTAAAAGGAATGCTAAAAGAACATTCAACTAAAGAGTAAAAAAAATATATAAAATTCAGTTATCTGTAAAAATGATAAAAGTTAAAAAATTTAGGTAACCTTTTAAAAAATCATGCCTCAACTTTTGTTTACTATAACAGATCAATAATTAAGCCATTGGGTTAATTTTGCATGCTTTATATAACGCTTGCTCACTTGTTTGGCTACAGCTATTTAGTGCTGCCAAAAAGGTGGATAAGGATGGTTCAAATAATTCATTTCCCACTAATGAAAGTGTATGAATTATTTGAGAGATCATTGTGCATAGGTCATAGTCAACTAAAGAAATTATGAAAAAGGTTTAATCATTGTTTCAAGTTACTGTATCACAATAGATATCCCTGTGGAAGCTTGTGGAAGTTTTGCCCATTGGAATATTTAATTAAAAGTTGATTTAAGATATTTTAGCTCAATCTGTCTTTTAACTATGCTTTGAGAAAGGTATCTTAAGTAAACCATCGAATTCATTTATGAAAGTGTGACAGATTGTCAACTAGGTTTTTAGAACATGCAAATTAGTCTTCGAAATTGTACTCTACCAATTAAATTAGTCGCTCCAACCCGATTTGTAGTGACATCCTCAATCAATATAAACATTGTTAAATACTATGCTAAAAGTTTGTTACCTTTGTCAAGTATAACCAAAGTAGATTTCGATAACCACGTCCCACCAATAGATTCCAACATCAACCATTCCTGTAACTTTGAATTTTTGTTCTCTCTGTATGCTAGTTATGTTTCACAAGACGTTAGTTAGACTAATTTCCGTTAGCTTGTGTTTGGATACAAAATTTGACAATTTCGACATTCAAATATATTAAATTTTAAATGATTTATTTTTCAAATATTTTGTTTAAAAAGTAATTTAAATTTAATAAATTTTTAATTTTTAATAAAATATTTAAATTTCTGTCAAATTTAAAATATATTCAAATATTAAATACTTGTTAAAAATTTGAAATATTAATATAAATAATCTTTTATAATTGATATTGATTAATATTATATTTTATCAAAATTCTTCCGTATTTGTTTCATTTTATATTTGTAAAACTTTTTTTTAAACATGGTTATCTTTAAGTTATAAAATGTTAAAATAAGTGATACTTAGGTAAGATAGGTTCATTCAATGTCAAACTAAGTCAGTTTAGATAGAAATTAAGTTAAGTTCAGTCTAGTCCGTCTAGGTTTAGGTTGAGCCAAGTATGCCCATATCAAGTTGAGTTAGGTTGATACATGTTTAAGTTGATCTAATAAGTCAGTCTGAGTTGTTTGTTCACTAAACAATCTAATCTAATGTTATATAAAAAGTGTCTCATGACTTTATTCAACACCACTTCTAGAGCCACCTGTCAACATTTGATAAGTTAACTTCTGATGTTTGTTTCCTACAAGATTCAATTATAACTCTGTAGAGAACAAAAAACAAACCACCAATTTATCCACAACTCTTTAAAGTAAGAAATATAATTACTAGAAACTTATTATGATAATTTTCCTTAAAAATACTATAAATTATTAATATTTTATATACTTTTGTTTGATTTAATAAAGAAAATAAATGTTTTTGTAAGATATATTTATTTTGATCATCTAACTAAAGTTGACTATATTAAAAGAGATGTTACCTTCCCTTCTTTGAATCCAAATTTGTTGAAAAAGCCATTTATTTTCATTAAAATAATTCTATAATTTATTTTTCTCATATATTTTTGTACGACTTTTTTTTACTTGGTCAACAACAATACAAATATAATGAAAAATTTCACATATAGTGTTCAATTGATGTTAAAAACACTATTGTTATTACAATATAGTTACAGTATTTCAATGTTATCATATAGTTAGTATATTTACTATCAATATATATATATATATATATATATAATGTGAATTCTAACATTTGTCCTGTAAATTCATAATAAATAGTAAATGTGTTCTATTTTACTATAATAACATTTTCATGTTGAGTTACAATTTTTTATTATCATACTATTGGCATAATTTTTTATTATATTTTGTTTTCCTTATAACATATTATTTTATCATTATGAAATATTATTGTATTTAAAAATTATTAATTATTTATATTTTTTACATTTTGATTTTATTTCTTTAAATCAGAGTTCTAATTTTCTATTTATATAAAAAAATTATTCAATTTTATATTCTGAAATCAATTTTAATTTTTTTCTCCTAAATGTGTTATAGTAATTTGAATTATTGCATTAATCATATTGTAAATGTTATAAATAATAATTATTTGTAATTTGATCAACTATATAGTTTATACATATTGTCTACACATAGTGTGTACACACAGTAATTATTACAATAAATCATATTGTGAATGTTCTAAACCATAAAATACTAGCTATATTTATAGTATAGTACACAATTATCCATAAAGGGTAAATGTGTCAATACAAATGTTTTCGTAATTTTAAATATGGACTTTAATAAATAAACACGAAAACTATCAATCGTATTCATTATTTCTTTTATGTTTATCATAATTGCAAAATATCCACCAAATTGTAAACTATAACACTAACTTTTATTAAAGATTATTTTTCTACGAAAAAGTTTGGTTAATTACATTTAATACAAATATATATATATATATATATATATATATATATATATATATATATATATATATATATATATATAT
>Ga0209489_102725_pt1 | contig 35474 bp, 13 predicted proteins | sample SiratrowhiteBW_FD_187527 | JGI IMG/M metagenome (GOLD analysis project Ga0209489, IMG submission 187527) | Root nodule microbial communities of legume samples collected from California, USA - Siratro white BW (SPAdes) (version 2) | ecosystem: Host-associated > Plants > Roots > Nodule | place... | reverse complement strand
TTGTGTGGATGAGTTTGGTTATAAACCTTAAAGGTGCAATACCTTTTGGTTGAAACTAACAACACCAAATTCTATGCAAACTGGTTCATCTCACTTCTTTGTGGTTCAATTTAGTTTTTTTTTTTTATTTTTTTTTTCACAATTATTTGCCCACCCCTATTTGTTTGACATGGTATTCAAATTATAATTGAAGTAGCTAAGAGAGTTAACTAACAAAATTTTGTTTATGCCAACTAGCAACCATATTTTGGCCTTTAAGATTTACTTAACTATGTAAGATAATAAAGAATTATTTTATTGATAAAACTGCACAAATTCCATTCTTATCATTTCTACTTATAATAATAATAATAATCAAAACCTTTAAAACAAAGAAATTAAATTACCATGGGGATATTGAGATTATTATTATTTTGAGATTATTTTTATCCCAACAATCTGCTATTTAAAAATCTCCTCCTGAAGTTGGTAAATGATTATCAGAATTTTGATATGTAAAGAAACAAAGAAAAGATTAACAAAAAGAGAACTGATTAAGATTCCACCTTAAAGAAAGAAGACATAAGTTGGGCATAGAAGTTCAAAACGAGTAGAAGAAAGAGGCTTAGTAAAAGACTATGCTATTAGAGCATAACTTCTGTGTTTAGATAATTTCAACTTCTGTGTTTAGATAATTTCCTCCCCTTGTAGTTATTCTTTGGATTATGTCTGGAGCGGAGGTTATGGCATTTTCTTGGTTTCATTGGCATTTTTCTGATGCTTTAAGTTACTGTGTTGTATGTTTGAGCGGCAACAGAGTCTTATTCCACAGGATGGGTTTGGTTACATTGAACAAACAATGTCATGATGAGAAACCAAATTTTCAGAAAATTCCTTTATACCAAGGTCTTTTAGTTGTTTATTGGCCTTCATTCTTTATAGCTCTGGTGTATGAAAAGAAAAACTTATTTTTGAAATGTTTTCTCATTTTGTTTCAGATGTACATTTTCCAATTTTTTTGCTCTTTGAAAAATATACCAAGGTGGATAAATATGTCTGTAACAAATGGTCATAATTCTCACAATTTATTTCCTATTTATCTGAAGGGGGCAAAACTAATTCTTGGGGGTAAAAGACATAGCCTTGGATTTACTTTTTATGAACCAACGGTGATCAGTGATGTCAACAGTGAGATGCGCATATCCAGGTAAATCTTTTACCATGTTGTGTAAGTTTCTGATTTGTGTTTCTCATTAGATTTCTAAGTTATAACCAGCAGCTTTGACATGATATTTTGATTAATTTCTTGACTAACTGATATTCGCACAACATACCTCAGCTATGCTATATTATAATTTCTGGCCTTGTTAGTTTAGTTGATGCTGCACCTTAGATATCGGGTGCCCATGCATTATATTAGTGAATTCAAACTTCAAATTTCTTAAATAGTCAGGAATAAGATCAACACGATTGTTATTGAAAATTCAAAGTTTTTTTTTTAAATATGCTCAAATACCCATACTCATGTATTGATAGAAATATAGCCGCACCTTAGATATCTGGCGACTGTGCTCCAATAGTCTGCAATGAGAGAATAACTTTTCGTTGCGAGTAGGATGCTTGCAGTGCCAGTGAATGCCCAGTTGCATGTCAACGAGCTTAGCGAAGTTCAAACTAATCAGCACTTTAACTACTCTAAAATGGATATTATGTCTTTTCTCTGTCAGAATTGTGTAACTTATTTGGATGGGTTAACTTGTTGGAATAGGTTAACTTATGCATAGTATTACCTATCTGACGTATATGTGTAGAATTAATCATTACTTGTCTATATCTTTGATGTAAGGAACTCCTATACATGAATGAATGAACTAAGATGAAACACTCTCTTAAGCATATTCCCCACACTTCTATCTCATGTTTCTCAGTTTCAAATTGTATTAAATAGAAAGTTGGTAATGAGAGGTGACGTCCATGCAAATTAATTATCAGAATAGATGTACTATGGTGGTATCCATATGATATATATTAGATTTTTCTAAGAATGATAGTGTTAGAAAAGGTTTTGTAAGAGAATTAGAGAGATATAGAGTGAGACACAATGTAAAATAGAATTAGGATGTATGGTTTGAGCATAAGAAGAGAGCCCCCAGCTAGATGCTTCTGAAATATTATCAGCATATTCTGTAACTGTCATTCTTACATTCCTTAATCAAATTCCAAATCACCTAGAATCTCTTCCCTATTAATCACCCTTGATTTTTGGGAAAGACTTCCTTAATTGTTTTCTAATTCTTGACACGTCAATTATAGTTCCTTGTCACTACAGATAATTTATGAACTGCTTTTTCTGCTGTCATTTTAAGGTAATAAACGGGATGTTCTAGGGTTATAGATGTGCTTTTATATACATAAGGTTAGTCTCTACGAAGTACAAACTGCAAATGAGTTTTGTAGAAACATAACTGCAAAATTGTTGAATCTTTTCACTGCATTATTAGTATATCTTCTGAGAAGCTAGCCTTCACCTGTCTTTGCTGATACGAGGGTTCAAACCAATGTAACTTATGCCTTTTATTGTTCTATATTAGCAGAAATTTTAGTATAGTTTCATTTCACTTTCCCTTGTAATAGTCAAATGGAATTTTGTTTTAAATTTTCAGTGGACTTTTTTCTTTGGTTAATTCGCTATATGATTTGTCTTATACCAGAGAGGAAACCTTTGGACCTGTTGCACCCCTTTTGAGATTCAAAACTGAAGAGGAAGCCATCAGAATTGCTAACGACACCAACGCAGGTAGTTCTTGTTACTATATTTTCTAACTTGATTCTTCTTTATGCAGGCTAGAAGAATGGTTTTTGCCCACCTCCCATACTTCCATTTTATGTTTCTAGTTTTGACCTATCTGGTCAAACTCTTGGTTTAACGTTGTCAAATGTTTTTGACCATGAAACCGCCTGTTCATATGAAGGTTTGGGTTCGTACGTGTTTACAAACAGTATCCAACGATCATGGCGTGTTGCTGAAGCTCTAGAATATGGACTTGTAGGTGTTAACGAAGGAGTAATTTCAACTGAGGTGAGTCTTATACCTTATTCAACGAGATTAAGTGGCAATGATACTTTGTTGATGAGTTTATCTATGCGTATGCATTGTTGTAGGTGGCTCCTTTCGGTGGTTTTAAACAGTCGGGACTCGGAAGAGAAGGATCCAAATATGGAATGGATGAATATTTAGAGGTATGGAAAAATTTTCAGCTCTGTAATTTTACTATACAAACAAGATTGCTTCAAAGTCCATGGTTGTCGATTGTATATGTGCAACTTTTTTCCTTCATAGTTTGTAAAACTCAGTTTGGTTGTGGTTTAAAGTTGGGCTTTTTCTTTCTGCACCTCCATGATTACTAACTACAACCCCATACTACAAGCAAAAGCACTAGAATACCCTCCTTCCTTGCACCATCCCACCGCTTTTGCTGCTGCTACCTCTGTACACTTTGGGAGGAAGAAGAGAGAGAGTAAAACAGTGGGTTTGGTTGGAAGCTTGCTCTGGAAAGTTCATTCCAGAAAGCTTGTTATAGAATATATATTCTAGAAAGTTCGTTCATTCTCAAAAGCATCTCATATGTTCTAGAAAGCTTATTTTGAAATTGTTCCAGAAATTCTGTCCTAGAAATTCTTTTATGGAAATTCCTAAAAACTTATTTAGGAAGATTTTAGAACATGTAATCGAGAAGTTACATTTACGTAGGGTAAAATGAACATTATAGAAGTTTATGGGATGCAAGAAGAAAAAGCCTTAAACTAGAGTTGTCAAAATGAGGTATCCTTTCTAGCCCATATTCAAAATAGCCTACATTCTTTTATGTCTGATCCGGCTCTGTGTCGAATCAACGGGCTAACTGGCTATTTTGTTCCACTTTAAAAGGACAAAAAAATAATATTAAGTTAAAAATATATAAACGAGATATATGGATTAGTAAAATTTAGATCACAATGTTTTTGCGTAACATTTTGTGGAGACCCATTTTAACAGTTATTGTTCAAAGAATCTAAAAGATACAGGACATATTTATGAATTATGATTGTGGTGGAGACTGAGGAGATTATGTTGAATTGTTGATAGGGTTTAGTTGTTTTGGGTAAGTGGAGATGGACTGGTTTCCGCTGGGTTTGGATATGTTTACCCAATGAGTTTGGACACTAAGATTCCTTACCTTGCTTCGTTCAATGTGAGGAAAAGAGAACAACTTCGGAACGTTTATTGCACATTATCATCAACTTATTGCTAGTACTTATTTCTAAAATTGTTTAGAATAGAATAAAGTTTTAATACTAAAATTTATTTTAATTTTTAAGATAATACTATTAAGAGTATTGACCATCTCACGTATGCTAGAGATAAAATTAATCTATAATAAATAAGTTGGAGGTAATTCTTAATTTATAAGTCAGTTGTGTGAAGATGAATTAGACTTAAGTCACTTTCTAATATAATATTAAAGTTTATCTTAATGATATTTGTTGAGTTTATGGTATCATCTGCTATCAAATCATCTATAAACATTTAATCAGCACATGGTGAAGTGAGTAGGTTGAAGATTATACATCTACTAAAAATAAAGTCAATCTATATAATATATAATAAGTGAAAACAATTCTCATTTTATAAACAAATAAGTTAGATTTAGCTCACTTCATAATAGGAAGTGTCTTTCGTGTTATAATTGGTGTGTATTATTAGATGCCTTCTATCTATTTCTTTATGTCAAGCTCTACTTTGAATAATGCATGCACGGTCAATTTGTCATCTCATTCTGAAAACTTTACATTGTAATAATGTGTGATGTTGTTGAAGTTTATCCCTATTACTTTTCCAGATAAAATATGTATGCTTGGGAAACATGAACAAAGAATGAAGTATGACATTGCCAAGATAAAGAGAGGAGTTAGCTTGCATGCGGTTGTTGAAGAATATGCATATAGCTGCGCGCTTGTTGTACACAAATAAAAGCAGGCTTTGTTCTGTTTTTACTTTTCATTTCTTTCTTTCTGATGTGTCTTATTGAATAATAAAAGTTGCTCTTTAGGTACGAGGTTAAAAAAACAATGCATGTGTCTTTGACCCTTCTGCGGTAACGGTTTTTCTTTTTTCTTCTTTGGGTTTTGCGTATCGATTAAGTGATTGCATGTTTATGTTAGATTAATGTTAGATAATCTAAAATCATGTTATACATAATAGCTAATGTGATTTTAGATAAACATGTTTGGCCTTGCATTAGCAATTAATTTTGAGCTGAAGTAATTAGACAATTTTGTGCAGAAGGATAATAGCTTTGTATTATATTTTACTATTAATTAGCTTTAAGAAACTAATCTGAACAAAAAAATTATTTTATTTCAAAATCAGTTTTAGCCAGAATTCATTTTCTAATAATAATTTTATTGAAAATAAAATTTGAAATCATTTGCTCCAAACAGGCTTAAAAGTGGAGATGTGATTGTTTTAAATGGACTGATTCTTCCTATACCTCCATATTGACTTCCTGCACCTCCATAACTTTACATATTTTCATTTTAGTCTTGAAAAAAAGATGAAAATATTCTTTACTAGTAATTTTTTTCTTTATAGATTGTACAAATCGTAATGTAATTAAAAAATATTATCATTATAGATTGTACAATCCGTAATTATTTGTTTTTTTGTATTTTTTAAGGGCTGTACAAAGTGCAAGTATAAATTTTTCTAAATGTATTATGTATAACTCCTAATGTATTTAAACAAAATTTTGTATTGCAGTTAATGCATTAAAAAACAATTATATGTAATATCACAGAATCATGTAATTAAATGAAGAGTCTATAAATGAAGAGTCTATTTTGCCTGTACCCTTATTCTTATTTCAAGTTCTAACCCCATTTTAAATGAAGAGTCTATTATACTCTTCTATACTCATTAAATGAAGAGTCTCTTATGCTGCCTTAAACAAAATTGTTATGCTAAAACATTTTGTTTCATTTTAAATTCAATTAAAATAAAACTGAACTAATTAAATTAAAATAAAATAAAACTAATTTAATTTAATTTATTTTATTTTAATTGAATTTGAAAAAAGATGACTTACAGAGACTAAATTAAAATTAAATTAAAACTAAACTAAAATTAAATTAAAATAAAACTAAATTAATTTAACTTATTTTATTTTAATTGAATTTGAAAAAAGGTGTGACCTACATAGATTAAACTAAAATTAAATTAAAATAAAACTAAACTAATTTAATTTAATTTATTTTATTTTAATTGAATTTGAAAAAAGGTGTAACTTACACAGACTAAACTAAAATTAAATTAAAATAAAATTAAACTAATTTAATTTATTTTATTCTATTTTAATTGAATTTGAAAAAATATGTGAATTACAGAGATTAAAATAAAATTAAATTAAAATTAAATTAAAATAAAACTAAATTAATTTAATTTAATTTAATTTATTTTTAATTAAATTTGAAATGAAATTCATTTGTCTTAATTTAATTAGTTTAGTTTTTTTTAAATGAACCTTTTTTTTATAGTTACAATCTAAGAATTGAACTTACAGATATTCTTCATTTGCCTTAATTTAATAGTTTAGTTTTATTTTAATTGAATTTGAAATTAAACTAATGGAAAAAGAGAAAGTGAATGTTTAGTGGGTATAGAAGAGCATAATAGACTCTTCATTTAAGATGGGGTTAGAATTTGAAATAAGAATAAGCACAAAATAGATTCTTTATTTAATTACATGATTGGGGTGGTGTTACCTAACACATTTTTTTTTTTTAAATATACATTGCAGGTTATACAACCCCAATACATTTTTTTAATGAATCAGTCTTTTTAATGAATGTGTTAGGTTGTCATATTTAACTAGTCCTCTAGTCTCCAATCCGGTACTTGTCAACATATATGAATATAAACTCTTTCTGTGAGACGTGAAGAATATTCTCTTTACAAACTGATAGTAATATAATATATATATATATATATATATATATAATATTAGAGTTTGAATTTTTTTAAATATGTATTAGACATATAATTTTTGCATATGACATGTAAGAAATTTAAATTGATTTATCTAAATAAAATATTTTTAAAAAGTAATTATTTAATTTAAACTTCAAGTATTATTTAATTATATGAAAAGAGTAATCAAATTTAAATTCTCCATCAAAACTGAACCCAGGTTAGAAAAAAAATATTAAAAATTAAAAAGCTCTCACCATTAATTGGTCACTATTATTTTAAGAACATACCATCTCATATGAGGATTTTGACAAAGGTAAAGTTAAAGGATTAGGAGTTTGTCTAAGACTCTTATTCAACTATGATTAAAGGAAACAAATTATTAAAAGACATCATTATTTTGGCGACAAAATTCGCGGGAATTGTGAAACTTTGGAGACAAAAGCCTACTTTTAATTATTTAAGGTTGATGACGTTTTAAATCCTTGAAAAATGAACATTGATATTAGTCCAAAATTTTAAAATCATAATTCATCCCTATATTTTTTTACATATCCAAATCATCGATAACGAAACACTTGGCAGGTGAACGCTTATTTTAATGTGATTAACTAAAAATATAGTAAATTTTTATATTAAATTCTAACGGTAATTAGTCAATTTTAAGAGTTCCAAGACAATCGATTTGTTCGTTTGTAAATTTATCCAATTCATCGTTAATAAGAAAGTAAAAACCTAATCGTTAATTTCTCAGGGATTAAACGAGAAATTGGCGTTATGGGGAATGGATTAAAATTTGTTTTTTAGTTGACACACTCCAAATTAAAATCATACTAGAACCTTGTAAATAATACTTAAAAAACAAAGAGAAGAGGAAAAAAATTTATGGCAAAGAATTATTTGAATATATATATTAGTCCCGTACATACATAGTATTATAATTAAGTTTATTACTAAAAGAAGTTCATTACTAACTTTTAATTCCAAAATCATTTATAAATCTCAAATCAATACAGAGCTAAAAATATTGAAATATTAAAAATATTATTATTTATAGGCTTTAAAATTAAGAATGAATAAACAATAAAATAATAGTACTATTATCTTTAGGAACACAACTACAAAAAGAAATAGGAAAATTATATAAAAAGATAAAATAATAATACATTCTTTGTATAAAGATTATCAAGAAGAATAAAATATTTACTTAATTATACGTTTTATAAATCAAATATTATTTTTTAATTTTTATTAACGATTTTGATTCATGCATTTGACTATAAAAGCTTCAACTTTTATAATTTTTACATATTTATTATGTTCTTGTAGAGTGACACCATGATAGGGATTTCATTTTTTTTAAGTAAAACAATGTCATTTTGTATCTGTTTTTTGTAAAACGACACTTTTAATCTCACTTTTTTTTTAAATTATGACATTACATCAATTTACTAGAAATTGAAATTTAATAGATGAATAAAATTTTTAATAATTAAAGCAAAATATGTGAAAAGCCTTGCTAGAATTTATAAAACAATAATAGTTAAATACCATTAAACTAAAAATATTTTATAAAAATGTGAAAATAAATATGACTATATAACTTAAAATCCACACAATATGTTAAATAAGAGCAAATAGTGAGTTCAATCAACCAATTAATATTGATATATTTTGTTTTTATTACAATAATAAAAAATTACAGTTTTAGTAATAAAACTTTAATTTCATTAATGTTAATGTTTAAGATGATTGAATACATATTTAATTTTTAACAATAATTGTCATGTCTGTTTATTAATTATTAAGGTAAATATGCATTTGAAATCCCCTTTACCTTTTATTTTATAAATTTAAAATTCTTATTAAATTTTTAAGGCTAATTTTATATTAATGTTAATCTCCCCATTAAACACACGTGATAATTTTATAAATTATTACAAAAACTAAAATTACAAATAAGCCTAAATAATTTTTTTAGCATATCAAAATGAATTCATAAATTGTAATCTGAATTTGAATTTAGTCGATCTATTCATTTTACCACCACTACTGTACTATAATCACAACAACGAAATATTAGTTTTTTCTGAAGTAAAACAATTTGGTAAGCATTCAATTATTTTGGGGACATAAGATCTCTCATAATCTTATTTAGGCTAAATTAGGTCTGATCGATATTTACATTTTAAATAAAATCTATCATTTAACATTAATAACTTCATTAAATAAACAACTTATATTAAAAGAAACGAAAGGCGTGTGTGGCGTGTTATTCTCTTCTAAAATTATCAGAAAATCTCAATAAATAATGTAAATCAAAGCATTATATGGTATCCCCAAAAGATTCTTTTCTCATTAAAATCCATCACATCTGAAGTATTTATTGTCAAATATAATCATGCATTATAAAAAGATTAATCATACATCATAAAACGAGTGCATGTCAGATTAATCATACATCATAAAATGAGTGCATCTCTTGCAGACAAAACTAGCTTCAGTTTTATTTGGATTTGTTTAGTTTATTCTATTTATTTTTATTCATTTTGTTTCATTATGAGTAAAAATATTAATTATATCCAACACCTCCTTGTTGAGTTGATGAATCCATCTATTTGAGAAACTAAAATCTATGAAAGAATAAAAGAAGCTAACAGCACAACCATGGTTTTGAGTAGAAAAAAAAACATGTTACAAATGAAAAGAGAAAATAAATTAAGATTAGAGAAGATTAAAAGTACATATATTTGAAGAGAGTTTCAAAATATAAGAACAAGGTAAATTCATCACTTGAATAACCTTTTCAATATAAGAATCATTACAAGAGTTTAATACTCTTAATATTCTCAGAAAGCAAATTTACATTCAATGTCTAAGTGTAATTATTACATGACACAAGCTTTTATATAGACTTTAGATTACAAAGAATGAGTAGAAATAACATGAATGCTAGATTAGAAAATCCTAAATATGAATACAAAACTAATGATTATATATAGTGTAACACAATTCTAATTATTACACCAATTGATTATATTTGATGGATAATTAATTTCATGACTAACACCAAGTTAACTTCTTAATCTTTGTTTATGTGTATAAAATATCCAAAATACTTGAAAAGTGTAAAGTAGTTAGAACATTCACATATACTTAAATATAATAATATATGAAGATAGTTACAACCATTATATGTATCTAAATAAGTGACACCTGGAACCACTTATAATTATTATGTGTTTGAAAGTAGCATGTTGAAAACAACAAATTATTATTGCTAATGTGTCTTCCAACCTTTGGTATTCTAATATTCTAAAAAATTATAAATGACTTTTTGTTCTTGAATCATCTTGAAGCTTTCTTTTATAAATTTTTGTTTGAACTTATTTATAATTTCTTCCTCTTTATTCTTTTTGTTAGGATTCGTTGATCATCTTCTAAATTATCTTATTCTCCTTCTTGTTTTGTTTCTTCTTCATTTGTAATCACCTCATATTTCAATTCTTGAAAGAATTCCCTTCAAATTTTAGAGCTTAGGTACATACAAAGAAAGAATTACAAGTATTATTTTTAGAAAAGAAAACTCTAATAGATTTATATATTTCTTTACCTTTTCGTATTTCTGGTTTAAATACAAACTGATGCATTCTCAATGTTATGAAATATTTGTCAAATTTTTTGAATTTAATTTTTTTTATTATTTATAGTTCAAAGTTTTTCATTGGAATTATAATAGACAAAGTTTCTTTACAAACAATCTCTACAAAAATCAAAACAAATAATTTTTATATAAAGTTTAACACACATGGTAGGATGTTGATATAAGCTCCTATAGTGGGGAAGACTCCAAGGAGAGACTAAAAGTTCTTAAACTCACTAAGTTTCTAAAGAAACTTAATTTTATCCTCATGATGAATCTCTTCTCCCATCCTTACAGTGGAAGATTTCAAGAAGAGAGCGAAAATGCTTAAACTTACTAAATTTTTGAAGAAACTAAGTTTTATCTTCTTTCAAGGAAGTTTCCTTGAAGAAAATAAAAGAGGTACTCCTTAATGACTTTAAAGAACAAGAAGAATGCTTCCATGAGAACAAATCAATTTTCATTCAACAAAATGAGTGCTACATGAAGTAAAGGTCTCTTTTATATATATATGTAGATGGACTAGCTCCCCTTGTAAGCTTGGTCATTTCAATGTGGTACTAAAATGTTACAAAGGTGTACGTCAGGAGCATCCAATTTGAACTAAAAATGACCTATTGTAAGTGATGTGAGACTTCATACTCCATGCTTCTCTTCTTTCAAAGCTTGGTTGAGCTTTTTTGGTTGCCTCCATAGATTGGTTGTCCATTCAAGGCCTAATCGGAGGCCCAAATTCAACGCACTCGTGCCTCTACAAAATCCTACAATTTTACAAGGAAGAATGTACACCTATATAATATATAAAAGACTAAGAAAAAAGAAGAAAAAAAATCCTAGTATTCTATTATCCAATATAGTAAAGTACTTTTCTTTAAGACCTTTTCTTCTATTCTCTTAGACATAAACCTTGTTAAGGGCCGAATGTGTTATTTTATAGATGGTCCTTTACTATTTGAAAAGGATTTCTCATAAGATCTAGATAATCCTCACAATTAACAGTCCTTGTAAAATGAGATAAATCACAAATATTAAAAGTAGGGTTGACTCCATAATTATGTGGAAGATCTAATCTATATGCATTATCATTAATTTTGTGGAGGACTTGGAGTAAAGCATCTCCTCTTGGGATAAGTTTTGACTCTTTGAGAGGAAAATCTTTTCTTTCTCATATGAAGCCAACAACTTTCTATCTCCTTCTTTTCTTTGTATTCACCATATTTTTATTTTTGTTTTTTAATATGATTTTTTACCTTCTCATGATACTTCTTGATAAACTTAAATCTAGACACTCATTCTCTATATAACAAAGAAGTTGTATCTAGAAGTGGAAGTAAATCAAGAAGAGAGATAGGATTAAAACCATAGACAACCTCAAAAGGAGAAAGATTAGTAGTGTTACGAACTACTCGGTTATAAGCAAATTCTATTTGAGGCATACATTATGTTAGAACAAAAGTCCAACACCCTATTGTTTTAAGTGTTCAAAACAACTAAGTGTAGACATGGTCATGCTTCATTTGTAAGACGATAGCTTGGTTCAACAACAAATCATGTAAGATGCAAGTGTTTCATCTGAGAGACGATACACACAGTGCAATTTCAATTAACTTCTGATAAGCTTTTACTAGATCATATGATATACACATGCACATGATTTAATCTAACTTCCTACTACATGAAAACATATATGCTTATTTTGTGTTGCAGGAAATGTATGTTGTTTTCATTTGCCAAAGAGTCCTAGCAATTATTAAAAATATGCTTAGTTAGGAGTGACTTTGACCCTAAAGAATACTCGTTGTGCTAGGAGTGGCTTGCGAAAAGAATACTTGGTTGAACCAGGAACGACTTTTTGAATGAGTAATTGGTTTAGCCAAGAGTGACTTTTGGAAAGAATACTCAAAGGATTAGCCAGGAGTGGTTACAAGGCCAAAAATACTCTAGGGTTAGCTAGGAGTGACTACAAGCCTAAATATTACTGAAGGGTTTATCTAGGAGTGGCTACGAGCCTAAACTATACTCAATTGTAATTTGTAATGTTAGTTTGCCTAGTGGAATTTGATTTTTTAACTGAGAGAGCTAGGTATAGTCTGTTACAACAAAATAACCAGTATAAAATGTTGTGTGTATTTTTTCTATTCATTATCTCCTTTTATATGACATTTTATTATGATTGATACTAACTTAAGAAGGAAAGTCATTGCCAAAATTATTTTAAAAAAGGTTTTAATGACTAGTAAATTTGTGAAATTATAAGGTTACATTTATTATGATACATCAGACACAATATATGCTAACAAGTCAGTAATAAGTTGTTTGTTAAGTAAAACTATCGCCTTAGTAGTTATCAACATCAGAAAATACTTATGAAAAGTTTGTAAAAATTAATATGAACATAATTTAACCCTCCCATCTTGTGTTTATCCTATTTTCACACATTCACCCCATGACGTCTTGTTGCCCTTTAAGATTATCCTTAACAAAGTGGATAGAAACCTATTCACTACTTTAGTTTGCCCATCAGTTTAAGAGTGACACGTAGTAGAGAACATAAGCTTAGTTTCGAGTCTTTTCCCAAAGAGTTTTCCAAAACTGACTTAGGAACTTAACATCCTTATTAAACATTATAATCTTTGGTAGACCATGACAACCTCTTTAAAGAAGAGTCTTGAGATATAGCTAGCATCATCTACTTTGTGGTATGGTATGAAATGAGCCATTTTACTGAAATGATACACTACCATAATGATAGAATCAAAGCCCCTTTGAGTTCTTGGGAGACTAAGCACAAAATCTATACTAATGTCAACCCAAGGGGTGATAACTATGGAAGGGGTGTGTAGAGTTCACAAGGTATAACTATAGACTTATCTTGAAGACAAACTATGCATCTAGAGCAAATTCTTTGAACATCTACTCTCATGAGTGGCCAATAAAATTTATTTTCAAGAAAGAGTTTTATCGACTTCAAAATGGCCCATGAGACCTACTTATTACTTTCTCTCACAAAAAGTTTCCAGAAGGATCCTTGGGGAAATACAAAGTTTTCCCATTTTATAAAGATACCCTTTAGAAATGTAAAACCTATTAGAAAAAAGTCCAACACCCATGATTTTGATTATGTCTTAAAAACAATAAAACATAAAACATGGTAATACTTCATCTGTAAGATGCAAGTGTTTTACCTGTCAAACTATACAACGCTATGTAATCTTGATTTTAAGTCTTATAAGCATTGAGATGCTTAGATGATATGTGCATAGTCTTAAGCTAACACCGTACTTCACTAATATCTCTATACTTATTCTGTTATAAGGAATATTCAATCCCTACATATGACCAAGAAGATTCATATAAAACTTTTATCACATTAACAATCTCTTGGAAAAAGATAAGAGTTGTTTTTCTTCACCAACACCCTAACACATGCTTTGTTAAAATTGGAAAAAACTTTCTACTTCGTATGACTCTGTACTTTTCACAACTTGAAGTAAAAGCACTCTGATCAAGGCCTGATAAGTCCATCCAACTATTGGGATGTTCTTGAAGAAGAGAAGTGAATTTAATGCATGCATGGAACACATTTAATGCCTTTTCTATATCTAAGTTGTTTAAACTCAAGGAAGACGTTCAAGTGAGTTTCAAGCTGCTCAATGACTATAAATGTTTTGTTTACGATAACTCTTTTCTTCTGCACCTAAAGTCCTTGATCAAGAAGAAGAGTAGAAGAGTTTGAATTGCATAAGTGCTAAAACACATCAAAATCTTTTCAACACCTAAAATAACTTTGTAAGAACACTGTTGTGGTACTTAACCTAGTAAATACTGAATGATGCAAAACCTCTCTAGTGAGAAAACATTGTGATCTTTTGATCACATCACATACAATTTCTTTGTCTTAGCTAGGCGTGACACGTTGATAAAGAATACTAGTCTCAACTAGGAATGGCTTCTTGTTAAAGGATACTCGTGTCAGTCAAAGGTGGCTTATCGTTAAACAATGCTCGTGTTAGTTAGAAGTGGCTTGTTGTTAAACAATAATTTAGGCTAGCTAGGAGTGACTACAAGCTAAAAGAATACTGTTGTATCTTGCAGCATTACTCTTCTAGTGGAACTCAAACATTTGTTTAAGAACTGCACATAGTTTGTGTTATTAAATAAACAATATAAGAATATCATGAGTAATTTCTTCCCTTTCTTACCTCATTATATTGGATGTTAAGATTGTTAACTTAAGAAGGATAAATTTTGAAACTCAGTTTGTGAAAAAAATTGTTAGTTTGTTTGAAAAATACAAACATATCATCTGACTACACACTTCCAAATGATACGTGTAAAAATGTGTCAAAAAGTTTTTAAAACACAATTACACCTCCCTTGTATTTTTTTTTTAATTTTCATAGTTAGTGTCAGAGGTCAGCGTCTAAAGTGTTGAACACCTTATCACAGTTAGAGGAAAAGATCCAATGTTGCCTCAGTTGTCAGTTGAAGTGTCACAACTAACTTCTTCAACTTTTCACCAAATATATACAATCAAATGACAGATAATAGTTAGTGCCACATGAAGTTGAAACAAAGTATATAAGGGCTTTCAAACAAAATGGAAAATGAAAACCAGTAAACATCAAAACACGAAGCTCTTACCTATCGTCGTCGGTGAGGGTGACAAATGCTCCAATCGAAGGTCATTGATTTTTGAATACGCTCCAATCAGTTACGATTTCAATGAAATGCTCCAATTGAGAGTGAATCAAAATCAAAGACTGGAATTTTTATGGTAATGAGATAAGGTTTGCCAGATAGACTTCAAAAGACACACTACAAGAAATTCTTAATTTACTTACGGATTTTTATCCGTAGGTAAATTTAGCATTACCTACGAATTTTACATACAAATATATTAGATTTTATTTACAAATTTTACCTACGAATTTCATTAACAAAAAAATTCGTAGGTAATTACATATAGATTCTAATATGTAGGTAAATTTAGCATTACCTACAGATTTTACTTACATATCTGTTACCTATAAAAAAATTCATAGGTAATTACATATGGATCCAAATCCATATCTAATTACGTATAGATCTAAATCCGTATGTAATTACCAACATATTTTTCCGTAGATAATATTAATAATTAATTTTATTAAAATTATTACTATTATTATTATTAATAATATTTTTAATATTATTACTAATAATAATAATAATTATTATTAACATTTTGTAATTAATAATATTATTTTATTATATTTAATATTATTTTTTATTAATTTTTTTATTCTTATTCTTCTTCTTCTTATTATTAATATCATCATCATTATTATTATTATTAAAATCATTAATAATAGAAATAATAATAATGTTAGTATTATTATTATTATTTACATTATTAATATTACTATTTTTAATATTAATATTAATTTTATTAATAATAATGTTAATAATTATTAATATTATTTTTATTTATTTTATTAATATTATTCTTAATGATATTAATACTATTATTAATGATATTTTTAAAATTATTAATATTATTGTTATTAATATTATGATGAATATTATTAATAATATGATTAATATTATTTTTATTTTTATTATTAATATTATAAATATTATACATACTACTACTAATAATAGTTATAATAATAATAATAATAATAATAATAATAATAATAATAATAATAATAATAATAATAATAATAATAATAATAATAATAATAATAATAATAATAATAATAATAATATATGAATTTTGAGCTTGGCTTCATGTTGTTTTCTAATTTTCTCCAAGTTATGTATTACCTTTATTTGTATTGTTGCATGACTCTCACTGTTATGGAGTTGCAAATCACACTTATGTTCATCATATTCTCTTTCATGTGAGCTTTGAGACTCTTGACAATTCATAATGTCCATCTCAATGTTAATGAATTCGAAAAAAATTTGAGTTCACATTAACCCTATGAATCTACGTGGCCTAGGAAATTCTTTATCAAGATGTACCAAATGTTAACATTTTTTTTTTTTATCGAAATCTTAATGAGGTGGAATCTTCGATCTGTAAGTGTAGAGTTGTGAACAACAATGAAGAATTATCTTTAAGAATAAACAATAATCCAACAGAGATCTATTGACCCTTCGACACTCGAGCCACTAATTAAATGATAAAATAAGTGAGTAGGGTGAATTCTAAAACAAGTGTCTGTTTGAGATTAATTATATAATTATATTAGGTCTTTCTTTGATGGTAGCAAAACATTATAGTAAAAATATAAGATAATCGAAAGCAGTTAATTAATATCTTAAATTGATTGCCAACTGAAATATTTAAATTATTTTCTAAATATATTGGTACACATTTAATTATTAGAAGTATATCCTCTATTTAATTTTTAGTATTTTTTTTCAATATATCACGTATAGACATGAGCTACATTCCATCATTTCGACGTTAATTAAATGATAATTGAATACAACTTAAATCGCCATTTAAACTGAATTATGTATGCATATAACAACACGGCCAGCCAGTAATTGCAAATTACTAAACACGTTTATGTTCGCATAATTTTTTAATACTTAAACATTATTCTTTTAAGTCCACAGAATCAACATCTGGTTGTTGTGATTAAAAAACACACATCATGCCAACATACTCTCTTGAGGTATAGATGTTTGTTGTGATTTTAATATGTGGCGTTGACTTTGTTTTAGCTGGAAATGTCAATCTTGCCCTTCTCCTGGTATCCTCCAAATCCATATTCCTTCAGGCCACTCACCCATGCCCTTTATGATTTATCTTTGGAGTCTGAAATGTTAGCAAGTTTTGCCTGATCCTAGTTTCCATTTTGTAGAACTTGCAAATCAATTACCTCTTTGTTCAAACATCCCTCCACAACCATCACTCATCTTGTCTCTTAAGTCCATTCTTATTTTTCCCTTTATACCATACTCAGATTAAAAATCTCTTTCTTCCTGATCTTCTTCTTCTAATTTTCATGCCTACTTTGCTAATAATTCCGAATTAAACTTCTCTATCCTCTTTTTCCTTAGGTATACACATATTTGTTCACTTAATCCTATCTTACTCACTTCCAATCCCACTTTTACAAAAGATACTTTTACAAAAGATTCTTTTGTAATTTTATGATCTTTTTACATATGTGTTTTGGAGATTTAAAGACAGATATAAAGGTGATATGACAGATTTGATGAGAGCTACTCTATTATCGTCCACCCTGTCCACATGGACAACTTTTATTAATTTACCAAAACTATTTATTTTTAGAATTCCCACATGTTAGAACCTAAATACTTCAAATGATAATTTACTAATCATCATTTTAACTGAAAACTTATGTATGCATATAACAACACGGCAAGTAATTGTAAATTACTAAACGTTATGTAAGAGAACTTATGTTCGCAGAATATTTGAATACTTAACATTATTCTTTTACGTCCACAAAATTAATATCTGGTTGTTATGATTAAAAAACACCCATCATGCCTACATACTCACTTGTGGGACAGATGTTTGTTGTCATTTTAATCTTTGGCGTTGACTTTTTTGGCTAGAAATGTTATTCAGATAATTTTAAATACTCCACAAGAAACATGTTAAAAACTTAAGCACTATGGATGCTTTGGTAGTTGATACTACACACGTTCAAGTATTCAGTTATTGCTTTTATGTTTTTTTTATAAGAAGTCTTTCTTTAGCTTTACAAAGTTTACCTAATAAACGTGAAAAATATGTTATCAACAATTAGCATTTAAATAGTTGGAAGAAACACACTCATTCACACAAGCCCTTTGGTTTGAAATATCAGAAAGTTACCTTGACGACAAGATTGCTATGGAATAAGAAGTTTCGTACGAGAACACATATTTTGAAATAATTTGTGTAATACTATACGACACGCTAAAAAAACTTGCACGTTTATAGTTAAATTTTATACTATCAAATTGGCCACGAGAGGAATATACCTCTTACATTCGCTATATATAACAACCAGTAAACCGCATTTATTATCAGACAAACATTGCTCAACCCTCTATTGTCTTAGAAAAACTCAACAATGGGGAACTCTTCAACTAAGAACGTAGCTCTTCCCATCGATACCCATTTTAAGCCTCCTGCAAATTTACCACTTTGGCCACAAGGTGTTTTTCCCTTTCCTTTTTGATACATCAGTGTTATTTATTAATTACTTTTGTTGATTGTATACATGTTTCTTATTGGCGTTTGAATTGCAACTTTGCGTGTAGGTGGTGGTGGTTTTGCTACTGGAACTGTAACTATAGGAGGTCTTAAATTGTTTCAAATTTCAACATTCAACAAGGTTTGGACAACCTTTGAAGGTGGACCTAGTAATTCAGGAGCAACTTTCTTTGAGCCAACAGGGATACCTGAAGGGTTCTTCATCTTAGGCCACTATAGCCAGCCCAACAACAAGCCTCTTTTTGGATCAGTTCTGGTGGCAAAAGACGAGTCATCTTCTGGTAACAACGAAGCCTTGAAGAAACCAGTTGATTACACACTAGTGTGGACAAGCAAGTCCCAAAAGATCAAGCAAGACAAGGATGGCTATGTTTGGCTACCAACAGCACCTGCTGGCTATAAGGCCTTAGGCCATGTTGTGACCACCTCACCTGAGAAGCCTTCACTGGACAAAATCAGGTGTGTGAGGTCAGATCTCACAGACCAGTGTGAGACAAACTCATGGATCTGGGGACCGGACAAGAGCAATGATGGGAAAGGTTTTAGTGTTCATGAAGTAAGGCCAAGCAATAGAGGCATTCAAGCTCCTGGTGTTCTTGTTGGAACTTTTTTTGCTCACAATGGTGAAACTCCTTCCCCTCTCCCTATTGCTTGTTTGAAGAACACCAACATGAACTTCTCCTCCATGCCTGATTTACCCCAAGTTAAGGCTCTACTCCAAGCGTACTCTCCCTTTATGTACTTGCATTCTGAAGAAAAGTTCCAACCTGCTTCTGTTAAGTGGTATTTCACCAATGGGGCATTGCTTTTCAAGAAAGGGGAAGAGTCCAAACCTGTGCCAGTAGATCCAACAGGCTCTAACCTTCCTCAGGGTGGGAACAATGATGGTGAGTATTGGTTGGACCTTCCTGCAGACAAAGCCAACAAGGAGAGGGTGAAGAAGGGGGATATCAAGAGTTTCCAAGCCTATGTCCATGCAAAACCCATGTTTGGTGGAACATTCACTGACCTTTCCATGTGGGTATTCTACCCTTTCAATGGGCCTGGAACAGCAAAGGTTGGGCTCATAGATATTCCACTGGGGGAAATTGGAGAACATGTTGGAGACTGGGAGCATGTGACACTAAGGATAAGCAATTTCAATGGAGAACTAAAAAAGGTGTATGTGTCACAACATAGCAATGGTCAATGGGTTGAGGCTCCTCAGCTTGAGTTCCAAACGGGAAACAAACCATTGATTTATTCCTCCTTGAATGGCCATGCCATTTATCCCAAACCAGGAAATGTCATGCAAGGCCTTGAGGGCATTGGATTGAAGAATGAAACTGAAAAGAGTGACAAGGTTGTTGACTTTGGTGTAGGGTTTGAAATTGTGGCTGGTGAGTATTTGGGGTCAGCAATTGTAGAACCACCTTGGTTGAACTATTTCAGGCATTGGGGTCCAAAAATTTCCTATGACATTGCAAAGGAGTTAGACAAGTTGGAGAAGGTGTTCCCTGCATTAGAAGCTCTTGAAAGGAGTTTGCCAAATGAGTTGTTTGGAGAGGAAGGACCCACAGGACCTAAGCTCAAGAGAAATTGGAGTGGTGATGAAGTTTGAATTGAATGAATTAATGAGTAGTTGGTGGCATTATTGTGATCATGCAATTAAAAAGGAGACTTTAATTTTGTTGTTTCTGTTGTGCTGTATTTTAGGGTTCACAAATGTACTACATTTTAATGGCTGATAACAAAGTCCGTGCTTGTTTGTATTTGCATGCCAGCTTTTCGGTTCCCACCACATTAAAAGGCATGTGATATTTTTCTTCGAATTAGTTAGATAAGAAATGGATAAGATTTTTGTGTGCTTGGCTAATAATGAATCAATAATGATTGTTTGCGGTGAGGAATCACACAAATTTGCGGTGGCGATGATATATAACATATGATGTGACTTATTTTTAATAAAAAAAATAGTTTAACTTTTTCACAATCATTTGCTTCCACTTATCTTTCTTGTCATCACTAGGTAATAATTTTTGGATTAAATCTTAATGAATTATATTTTTAAGTTGATATTGTATTATATTTTTCAACACTAATAAGCTCGATCACTTACCATATGTACATAAATAAAGGTCTTGAAATATGTCATATTACACAATTTTGATTTTAAGTATTTTATTTGTTTTATGTATATATTTAATTTTAGAATCAACTTGATGGTGAGGATGAAATTTTGGTTTTGTGTATGTTTTGGTTTTGATTGTTCATAATTTCACAGTTTTGATTCTAGATATTTTATTTCTTTATTTATATGTTCAATTTTAGAATCAACTTGATAATGAGGATGAAGTTTTGATTCTGGGTCTTTTATTTGTTTTATGTATATGTTTAATTTCAGGATCAACTTGATGATGAAATATGACCGCAATTAATTGTTTTAACAGATTGGAGAGAAGGAAGATGTCATATTGGAGAAGAGAAGGAAATAGATTAAAGAACTTTAAAATTTTCTTTGAATGGTTCTATTAATTATTTTGAATTCTAGTTAATTTTGAATGATTTAGAATGTTTCTTTGTATGTAACTAAAAACAAAATCAAACTATATTTTGAAATATGTTTTTTTACTGTCCTTATTTTATTTTTATTCATCTAAATTATTTATTCAATTAGTATGTTTATATTGTTTATTTGAAAATATTAGATTTATATCCTCCTACTTTTAAAATATTATAAATAAATAAATAATTAAAATTTAAAAGTAATTATAAATTTGGAATAAATTATTTTGAATAGTTAAAAAATATAAATAAATGAATAATTAAATTTTAAAAACTATTATAAATGTAGAATAAATATACAATTTGAATACTTAAGCAAATACAATAGATAAATAGATATGGTTTAAACAATAAACTACAGATAAATGAACATGACCTAAATAATTAGACAATAGATAAATAAACGTGGCCTAAACAATAGACAATACATAAATAAATATGGCCTAAACAATACGGAAAGTGTGGTCTAAACAATAAGTAACAACTAAACAAGCGTGGCCTAAATAACAGACAATAGGTAAACAAGTGTGACCTAAAAATAGACAACATTTTGTAAAATGTTGCCTAAACAATAAGCAACATTTCCAAAAGTGTTGTCTCAGTATAAGTGTTGCCTAAAAGTTGTCCGAAAAGTGTTACCTAATGTAGTATTATAGGCAACGATTTTATGAAAAGTGTTGCCTTAGAGAAAAAAATCATTGCCTATAGTCTACGACAACAGACACATACCTTACGACTGCAAAACCGTTGTCAAAGTGTTGGAGGCAACAGTTTTTTTGATTTAAGGCAACACTGTTGGGCTGTTGCCTAAAGCCAAAAATGGTGTAGTATATATAAATTTGCAAGGAAAATATACTTCAAGATAATTCTTGATGACTGTAATAACTACATTATAATTTATTTCTAAGGATATTATAGTTATTATGGAAATAAAATTTTATATTTATAAAAAAAATGAAAAATAAAATAGTAGTTGTGAAGTGATTGTCGGTCCAATATACGTATATAACATTGATTGTTTAACTAGTTTTAAATAATGAGAAGTAATTTTTTTTTTTATTTTTCATTTATATTAGAAAGTTTGTGGAGATATTTTCCCACAAAATATCACAAATGTCTCTAATTGTACGCACTAATTATTGAATCTATTAACATATAATTTATTATTTTAAGTGTTAAATTATTGAATATAACAAAAACTTTATTCATAAGTTAAAACTAATTGTTTTGCGTGCATTAGTTTGATTTTAAAATTCTCTAAATAATAAAAGCTTGTGTACTCTATTTTTATTTTGGAAAAAAAATAAAAAGGGATAATAAGTGAACATAAAGAGGTTGAAGATATTTCCATGGAAGTAGTAGCTGTTTCAAAAAGTCAACAGAGAAAAAAATTCATGCCTTTAGATTGGGTTAACATTCTAAATGAAAATTTAATGGCTCATATAAATTGAAGAGACCTTAGTTTCATGGTTTTTTTCTTTAAAACATAAACTAACCGAATACATGATCAAAAATACAATTTAATAAAAAGGAATTTATTGTCAAACTAGGAGTTTAACTCTTTGCCAAGTATAAGAAATCGGAAAAATATTTAAAATTTCACTCAAATACTTGTTAAAATTGATATTCTTAAGAAGAACCATTTTTAAAATAAAATATCAAATAAAATGCGAGTAATTCAACCAAAACATATATATTGAAGGCAAATAGCACAAAAAACTTACAAGATAAAATAATAGGAATTTCGAAAACAATACAACAGTATCAAAACATAAAATAACTCTAAACCAAATAGAAATATATAAAAAATAGATAAAACTAAAACATTATAAAGAAAAGTTGTAACATCCCAAAAATAACATGTATAAAGCTAACATGCTAACATTTTACTAATTATATTTATGATTCATCAATATATAATAATCCTTTAAACTAAATTATTTCAAAACTCGACCTTCAGAATTCTACTAACATACAATTACAAAATATCTCCAAATTGTTTTTTTTTTTCAAATTTAGCTTATGCCTAAAAGCACCACTCATTCCAAATGATCCTCCATAGATTCATCTGCAACATCATCTGTTCCTGTGTCAAAAACATGATCATTGCAAATAGATATTAAAATACAAGTACAACAAAACAAAGGGTAAGCTAACCAAATTTTTAATAATACTGAATATTTCAATTCAAACACAAAGCTTAACACCACTCAAGTCTTTCACTTAGTTACATGCACCATCACAATATAAGACACTGACACACTACAAACTAAAACTCTACTTTCGGAAGACTCGTGCATTGAATAGACCTCGAGATATGCACCTGTCATACATCTCCACGCTGTGAATCCACACAAATGAATCATCAATCATATATGATAGGGTTAGTCTCCCTAAGACTTTCCTGACCAACTATGTTTCAAGCTGTAGTCACCCAGTTCAGACCTCCTTCGATTCTCACTACCTAGTAATAATCGTCTATTTGATTCATACTACTAGTAGAGGCAGGATATCAATCGCTCACCCGATCTTTAGACAATGCACTTCTTAACTAACCTAGACACGGGTGTTTTCTTTCCTGAAAACACTATGCCAAGGCCTTGACCAACTTCATCAAAACTCTATCAATATCACATCATAACATAGATCTATACTAATGCATTCATTAACTTTTCAATCTCAATTTCAATCTTAAAAAAAAAATGAAAGAAATCCCTAAATCGTCAATACAATTAAATTTGAGTTATCAATTAATCTATCTTATTAAATCCATCCATTGCATTAAAAAAGAACCAAACAATCAAAACAGAAAGTCCTAAAAAAAACTAATTTTTTTTTGGGTTTAGCTTGGGCGAAAATCTAGCTTGAGCGAGAATCCCCTTGCTTGAGCGAAAATTATCTCGCTTGGGCGAAAACAGTCTAGAGAGCACACTTGCTCCAGGGCCATTCTCGCATGGGCGACTATACCCTCGCTTGGGCGAAACTACCTTCGCGCTTGGGCGAAATTGGACCCGAGAGCACCTCTCAGGTTTCCAAGTGACTTCGCCTGGGCGAGATTGCCTAGCCTGGGCGAAAAATGCAGAAAAACCAGCAGTATCCACTAAATCAGAGTTACCATGCATGTCTCAAATGAGTAAATTGAGTGAAAATCAACCCACATACACGATGAATGATCTATCCTAGCACAAATTATTTATTCAACAGATCAACATACAATCAATTTTCACAGAACCACATCATACATGCAAGAACAGACATAAATAAGAAAATTAAATCTCAATTTCAGACTTGCAGAGACCTTTACATATGCATTTCACAAACCCTAACCTATCAAACCCTAACCTATGATCACACCCAAGTCAGACAAAAATGAAGGTCAACTTCCCTTACCTAAATTGCACTAGGAGTTCTCTCTAACAACCCCAAAGCTTAAGATCTTCAGTGTAGGAACAACTGGCTCTAGAAGGGGGGGTTGAATGGAGCTTGAACTCAATTCGCTATAAATAGAAACCACCAACCAAGGCAAAAATATATAAGCACAAATAAAGCAGTTTTATACTAGTTTACCATAATCTCTTGGGCTATGTCCAGTTCTCCCTTGAACAAACCGTTCAAGAGGTTCCACTATTTAGGAAATAGTTACAACGAGTACACAAACCTCTCCAGGTTACAACGAGTACACAAACCTCTCCAGGTTACAACGAGTACACAAACCTCTCTATGTTATCACGAGTACACAAACCTCTTCAGGTTATACCAGTCCCAATCTCCCCCTGAGATCAAGACCACTCAAGAATTAAAGAAACACTCTCAAAAGAGAGAACAATGAAAGCTCACAAGGGTTTACTTCACAATGGTGAAGAATTACACAATGGTTTCACACAACCCAAAACTTTAAATGCTCTCAATAGCAAACTGACAATAGACACTCAATATATTTTCTCCAATGTATTATATGATGTATTTCTCTTTTTGCTTCTTGTTGTTCAACTTGAAATTGCTCCTCTATATGTAGCTTTTTAGAAACTAGCCGTTGGGATGCTTGAACAGAGCAATCTTGACTTGACTTTCTGATGTATGGAGCTCAAACTGAAAATATTTTTCTATTATTTTATACAACATTAAACTTGATTAATTCTGTATCAGAAAATTAATTTAAAATAACATAGAGAAATTATATTTGAGATACTCACCAATAATTTGAATAATTTCCATTATGAACATATTTGAACATTAAAGCACATCATGATATAAAATCAATTAATCACATCTAAATACTCAATAATAATTTAAATAATTTCCATTGTGAATAAATTTGAACATTAAAGCAAAATATGATATAAAATCAATTAATCACATTTAAATACTCCATAATAATTTGAATAATTTCTATTATGAACAAATTTGAACGTTAAATCACATCATGCTATAAATCAATTTAAATCAAATCAATAACATAAAAGTAAATAGTAAGAAAACTTATCTCTTTGTAGACCATGTGTCTCCTGCTTTAATAATAATAATAATGTTAACTGCTGCGCAATGTATATAAGTCATCAAATATAGATGTGTACTTGAGTTTTGTTATCATCAAAACTTTATCAAATGATTTGATCCTCTAAAAGGGACTTTAGACCGTCTAATGTTCAACATTCAGGAACTCAAATCTACAACAAAGGACCTTTGATCAACGATCAGACTAACACACAAGGAAACTGATAGAGACACCGTCTGATGGCTCAGAGGTCACATGCAAGCTCATTAAGCAAAGGAAAAATGGAAATCTAAAATTGGCTATAAGGGAAGGGGGTAGAAAATGAACTTACTCTAACGGAGGTTCTGATTGGATAGGCTTGCTCTGTTCTTCGCCACGAGTCCAATGGTGGGCTCCGCTTGAGAAACTGATGAAAGACGAATTTAGAAGCTTAGAGAGAAGTCAGAGGAAAGGAATGGGTAGAGGTTTAAAGGAATGGTGGCTTAAGTGAAAATGAGACTTGACTACTAGCTTTTTCTATAAATACTAGTTTTCAGTTTAATAATAAAATAATCAGGTGCTCATTCCACTTTTACCACTTCTACTCAAATGACAATTTTCTAGGTTGTTACATTCTCCCCCCTACAAGAAAAATTTACGTCCTCGAAAATTGGCTTACTAGTGAAAAGGGGAGGGTAGCTTTTCTCTAATGGTCTCCTCCAACTCCCAAGTGAAATCACCAACTCTGACATCCCATAACATTTTCACCATGTTGATAGCCTTACCTCTAAGTTGCTTAGTCCGTTGATCTACAACCTTGACGGGTTGGGCTTGAAACTCAAGTGTTACTTGACTTGCACTTCACCCATTGCTAAGATAAGACCGGGGTCAGACACATACTTCTTCTGTTGCGACACATGAAATACAATGTGTAGATTAGCTAATTGTGGAGACAGAGCAATCTCATAAGTCACTGGTCCTACTTTCCAAGAATCTGATATGGCCTAACAAACTTAGGAGTTAACTTCCTTGACTTGATAGCTCTCCCTATAACCTTAGTAAGTGCCACTCTCAAGAAGACATGCTCTCCAACTGCAAACTCCCAAGGTTTCCTTCGCTTATCAGTATAAGACTTTTGCCTACTATGAGAAGCTTTCATCCAGTCTTGGATCTGCTATACCTTCTCAGTAGTCTGTTAGAGTAACTTTGGCCCAACCAATACTGCCTCTCTATCCTGGTACCAACACAGAGGAGTTCGACACTTCCTTCCATACAAAGCTTTATAGGGAGCCATTCCAATGCTAGTATGATAACTGTTATTGTAAGTGAACTTCACTAGTGGTAAAATTTCATCCCAAACACCAAGATGATCCAAAACACAAGTTCTCAACAAGTCTTCCAAGGATTGGATAGTTCTCTCTTATTGTCCATCGGTTTGGGGATGATATGCAGAACTCATTCTCCACTTGGTCCCCAAAGCGTCTTGTAGAGTCTGCCAAAATCAAGATATGAACTTGGGATCCCAATCAGACACTATGCTAGAGAGCACTCCATGCAGTCTCACAATCTCCTTAATATATATCTGAGCCAACTTGGCATAGATATTCTCAAATTCACATGTAAGATATGAGCATCCTTCGTCAGTCGATCCACTTATCACCTAAGCTGCATCATGACCACGAATTGACCTTGGCAAATGAGTAACAAAATCCATGGCTATGTTATCTCACTTCCACTTAAGAACATCCAATGATTGTAATAACCCACCAGGCTTCTGATGCTCTACTTTTTCCTTCTGACAAGTCAAACAAACAACAACATATTGAGCTACAACCCTTTTCATACCTAACCACCAAATAACTCCTTAAGATTTTTGTAAATCTTAGTTATGCCTTGGTGAAGACTAAGGTGACTCTTATGTCCTTTATCTAAATTCATTCTCTTCAACTCGTCATCTTTAGAGACACAGCCTTTGAACCTCAACATTCCATCAGTTCCAAAGTAAAGTCTCTTACTTGCTTTGTTCCCAACAACTCTATAATGTGCTTAAAACTAGGATCTTCCAACTGTTTCTTTTGATCTTCCCAAAGAAATCATTAGTTATGGTTAACCTTCCATAATTAATAAAGTCTCTGTGGAAATTCACCTCCAAATTCAAATCTCTAAATTGTTCAACCCACCTCTGCTCCTCTATCATCAAAGCTTATATCTGAACTGATTTCCTGCTCAAGCTATCTGCCACTACATTCCCCTTCCTAGGATGGTACATCAACTGAAAGTCATAATCATTCAAAAATTCCATTCACCTTCCTTGCCTCATGTTCAGTTCTTTTTGGTCAAACAAATACTTCAGGCTTCTGTGATAACTGAACACTTGGAACTGAACTCCATATAAGTAGTGCCTCTAGATCTTCAATGGAAACACCACCGCCCCCAACTCTAAGTCGTAAGTAGGGTAATTTCTCTCATGAACTTTGAGTTGCCTTGAAACATAGGCCACTACTCTCCTCTCTTGCATCAGTACACCATCCAATCCTTGATATGAAGCATCACAATAAACTTCAAATGGCTTGCTTTTATCAGGAATCACTAACACAGGAGCACTAGTCAAACTCTTCTTCAACTCCACAAAACTTTGCTCACCTCGATCATTCCATGCAAAAGGTTGATCTTTACGAGTCAGTTGTGTTTATAGTGCTACTATCCTCAAAAAATATTCAATGAACCTTCTATAGTAGCCAACTAAGTCCACAAAATTCCTAATCTCCGTGACAGACTTAGGGTGTTCTCACTGAAACATTGCTTCCGCTTTAGCAGGGGCCACTGATATCTCTTAAGCTGAAATCACATGCCCTAAGAAATTTAATTCCTTCAACCAAAACTCATACTCAAAGAGTTTGACGTACAACTGCTTCTCCCTTAAAATCTCTAACACCAACCTTATATATTCACCATGCTCCTCCTAAGTCCTTGAATAGATAAGGAGGTCATCTATAAAGACTACAATAACTTATCTAGAAAAGGACGAAAGATTTCATTCATGTAATCCATGAATAGAACTGGAGCATTGGTAACCCTAAACGGCATCACTACATACTCAAAGTGCCTATAGCGAGATCTAAATGTTGTCTTCGACACATCTTCAACTTTCACCAAGATTTGATCGTATCCCGATCTTAGATCTATCTTGGAAAATATTGCTGCCCAATCAAATGATCCATCAAATCATCCATCCAGGGCAGAGGGTACTTGTTCTAAATCGTCAACTTGTTCATCTGTCTATACTCCACACATAATCTAGAACTACCATCCTTCTTATTGACCAACAACACTAAAGCTCCCCACGGAGATACACTGGGGGCAAATGAATTGTTTCTCCAACAATTATTCAACTTGTTTCTTCAAATTCTCTAGTTCAACAAAAGCCATCTTGTATGGTGCAATTGAAACTGGCCTTGCTCCAATCACCAGATCAATCGAAAACTCCACTTCCCGCTTAGGTGGTCATGCCTTAATCCTCCCATTGAACTTAAGTGGTTTATGCCTCTTGAACTCGGGGTTAGTTCTGCTTGTCCCTGAGGTTGAATAACAAAAAGAAGTGGTTGCAACTGCTCTAGCGACATCCCATTGATGCATCGTGGCCTGATGGTTTTGAGTCATGCCCATATTTTGTATTGTATCGCCTTAGCTTCCATGTCAATAACTATAATAACCTAGTCCACCTTTGAGGGAGGTGGAAAAGAGGAAGGAAGTCGAAGTCATTCTAGAAGACACGCAAAAGGCCTAAGAGGAAATCTATGGTCCAAGGCAACTATAAAACTACAAAGACAAGAAGCGAAAAAGGAAAGCAAAACTAACATAACTCCAAACTTATAACAGGCCAAACAACAACACAAAAAGTCATATGTATGAGTTCTAAAATTTACCAAAATAAACATCTCAATCTCAGAAGTTATATCTATCAAAATATTCAAACACTTCAAGAAATACTTCACACATATTCTTACTTATGACTAACAATAAATTTCATACAAAATCTAATTTATCAATCAAAACATATCTTTACAAGATAATCTAAACATGAAACGTTAAGATGAAAATCTCTCTTGATTTAGTCATGAGTGTGCACCCTCATTACTTCATCAAGATTTCTTTCTGTCTTAATAATTTCATTTACATTCATCACAATCAACTTAACTCACACACACTCAAATTTCATGCAAACTCGTTGCATATCCATTTAGAAATATATTACTTATTTCTCTAAACTATAGCTCAACAAAATTCACACGCAGAAGAAACACAATATGCCCACTACCCTCAAGGCATCCTAAGGATGAACTGCTCTGATACCATAAATGTAACACCCCAAAAATAACATGCATAAAGCTAACATGCTAACATTCTACTAATTATAATTATGATTCATCAACATACAATAATCCTTTAAAATAAAGTATTTCAAAATTCGACCTTCAGAATTCTACAGACATACAATTACAAAATATCTCCAAATTGTTTTTTTCAAATTTAGCTTATGCCTAAAAGCACCACTCATTCCAAATGATCCTCCACAAATTCATCTGCAATACCATCTGTTCCCGTGTCAAAAAAATGATCATTGCAGACAGATACCAAAATACCAGTACAACAAAACAAAGGGTAAGCTAACCAAATTTTTAATAATACTGAGTATTTCAATTCAAACACAAAGCTTAACACCACTCAAGTCTTTCATTCAGTTATATGCACCATCACAATATAAGACACTGACACACTACAAACTTGACTCTACTTCTGAAAGACTCGTGCATTGAATAGACCTCGAGATATGCACCTGTCATACATCTCCACTTTGTGAATCCACACAGCCTCCATACAAATGAGTCATCTATCATGTATGACAGGGTTAGTCTCCCTGAGACTTTCCTAACCAACTATGTTTCAAGCTGCAGTCACCCAGTTCAGACCTCCTTCGACTCTCACCACCTAGTAATAATCGTTTATTTGATTCATACTACTAGTAGAGTCAGGATATCAATCGCTCACCCGATCCTTAGACAATGCACTTCTTAACTAACCTAGACATGGGTGTTTTCTTTCCTGAAAACACTATGCCTAGGCCTTGACCAACTTCATCAATACTCTATCAATATCACATCATAACATAGATCTCTACTAATGCATTCATTCACTTTTCAATCTCAATCTCAATTTTAAAAAAAAATGAAAGAAATCCCTAAATCATCAATACAATTAAATTTGAATTATCAATTAATCTATCTTATTAAATCCATGCATTGCATTACAAAAGAACCAAACAATCAAAACAGAAAGTCCTAAAAAAAATTAATTTTTTTTTGGGTTTAGCTTTGGTGAAAATCTAGCTCGAGCGAGAATCCCCTCGCTTGAGCGAAAATTATCTCGCTTGGGCGAAAACAGTCCAGAGAGCACACTTGCTCCAGGGCCATTCTCCCCTAGGCGACTATACCCTCGCCTGGGCGAAACTACCTTCGCGCTTGGGTGAAGCACTTCTCGCCTGGGCAAAATTGGACCCGAGAGCACCTCTCAAGTTTCCAATTGACTTCTCCTAGGCGAGATTGCCTAGCCTGGGTGAAAAATACAGAAAAACGAGCAGTATCCACTAAATCAGAGTTACCATGCATGTCTCAAATGAATAAATTGAGTGAATATCAACCCACATACATGATGAATGATCTATCCTAGCACATATTATCTATTCAACAGATCACCATACAATCAATTTGCACAGAATCACATCATACATGCAAGAACATACATAAATAAGAAAATAAATCTCAATTTCAGACCTGTAGAGACCTTTACATATGCATTTCACAAACCCTAAACTATCAAACCCTAACCTATAATCACACCCAAGTCAGAAAAAAAATGGAGGTCAGCTTCCCTTACCTGAATTGCATTAGGAGTTCTCTCTAACAACCACAAAGCTTAAGATCTTCAGGAACTCAAATATGCACCAAAGGACCTCTGATCAACGATCAGACTAACACACTAGGAAATAGAGCTCTTAGAGGCACCGTCTGATGGCTCAAAGGCCACATGCAAGCTCATCAAAAAGAGAATGGAAATATAAAACTGGCTCTAAGGGAAGGGGGCGGAAAATGAACTTACTCTAACAGAGGTTCTGAGCAGATAGACTTGCTCTATTCTTCGCCACGAGTCCAATGATGGGTTTCGCTTGAAAAACTGATAGAAGACGGATATGAAGGCTTAGAGAGAAGTCAGAGGAAAGGAATGAGATTAGGTTTAGAGAGATGGTTGCTTAAGTGAAAATGAGACTTGACTACTAACTTTTCTATAAATACTTGTTTTCAGTTTAGTAATAAAATAATCAGGTGTTCATTCCACCTTTACCACTTCTACTCAAATAACAATTTTCTAGGTTGTTACAAAAATAAAACACAAAAAAAGAACTTTAAGAAATGACGAGAGTAATTTGCTAATTTCATAAAAATCTTCCAAAAAATTAATCAAACAAAGATTAAATTTAAGAAAGAAATTATTAATAGTAAGAAATAAATATATAAAAATAAAAAAATGAAATGAACCAGACAACTATAAAATACCGTAATTAATATAAAAAATAATAGTAAAATAGAATCGGTGAAAATCAAATGAGAGTCATTAAGCTTGGACGAATTAAAAACTTTGAAAGCTAGTAAAACAGAACAGGTAGCATGCGCCAAGCCTACAATAAATATATATATATATATATATATATATATATATATATATATATAATATTTTAATTTATTTTTTTATTTGGCAGATGCAAACTAGGAAAAAATTATTTTTTTTAAATTTAATTAGAGAAAACTTTAGCATCAACCCTTACCACAATTAAATGTACAAAAAATAAAAAATAAAATGTGTTTCACAGAAGCTGACATTATACTAGTAGAAAAACACTGTTTAACGTCTGCATATAAAGACGATTAAAACAGAAAATGACGTTGTCAAGAACACGGTGGCATTTTTGTAAATAAATGAACATTAATAATGTCGGGTGGAGAAAAACCGATGTTGTGATATCTACACCACGTCAGTTAACAAAAAAACGGTCTTAGAAAAGACAGTAAAAACAAAAATTCAAAATTTTAAAAATTTAATTTAGCGGTTAAATCACCACGTTGATTATAATATAACCGACGTGGTGTGTACCAACATGACATCGGTTTTGGGAGTCCAACCGACGTCATGCTCCCTCTGATAATTTGGTAAAAAAAAAGGGTAAATTTGGGTTCAGCACAACATAGATTGGGAGCTCGGAATCGACGTCATGCTGCCTCTGAATTTGAATTTGGGGGTTTTAGTGGAGTGCATCACGTTGGTTAGGAGCTTATAACTGACGTGATTGTGCCTGTTTTAACCCACGCCACGCGTTTTCACTTTCACTCTTCTTCTCCCTCCATTGCGAACACATTCTTCTATACTATTTCAGCGTCTTCTTTGCTGCTTTTCAACCTCCTTTGGTTCTCCATTCAACTCCATTGCACTCTTTGTCTTTCATTTATGTTGAGAGCTTTATTTGAACGGTTCCATTTTCATTTCAAGCTCTGTTCGAGGTATTTTTCGTTTGAAGCTTTTAGTTGTTCCTTTCTCCTCCATTTTCGTTTGCTTTCACTGATTGTGGTATTTTATTGACTATTTGTTTGCATTTTGTGGTTTGGGTAGTGTTTGTTTGTCCCCATTTGTGTTCGTTACTCTTCTCGGTTTGGCGTCACCACTACTCTACAAGAGGTATGTTTTTATCATCTTTGAAATGGAAGAACAATATGATTTGAATGGTTATTTGTATGATTAGAATGCTTGTTTGGATTTGAATGCTTTTTGTGTATGTTTGATATATATATTGCACGTATGGTACTGAGTCCGGGGATGTTCGATCTCCGACAATTTTTGTATTTTATTTGAGCATTGTTGTATGATTGGAATGCTTATACAATTGGAATGATTAAATGGTCTTTGTGTATAATTTAATATATAAGAAACACGTTTGGGTACTGAGTCCGGGGATGTTCGATCCCTGACAATTTCTGTTTAATTTTGATCATTGAGTAATGTGTTTGAAAATCTTTCACTACTCGTAGTGATGGATCAAAGTTGGATAAATGCAAGTCGAATTAGTGAGGTGTATGAGAAAGGTGTTGAAGATTTTTTAGAATTTGTTAAACATAATGGAGCAGCAATAAATGGAAGATATTACTGTCCGTGTGTGAATTGTGTGAATGAAAAAAAACTATATATTGAGTTGATACGAGAGTATGTTCTTTGTGATGGTTTCTTGAAGAACTATACAACATGGACTTGGCATGGTGAAGTTCTAGACTTACCATATGCATCTGACCAATATCAGTGTGAACATTCTAATTTATATTCTGAAGATTGCATGGATGACATGATTCGTGATATTGGAGGAGAGAGTGTCCACCAAGCCCATGTGTTTAATTCTTTGAAAGAAGATTCACTAACAGAATTATATCTCGGTTGTTCAAGTTTTTCATGTTTGTCAGCAATATTACGGTTATTTAATACTGTCAACACCCGATTTTGTCCGGGTAATATTTTAATTAAAGCATATTGATAAAAAAAATAAAAAAAAGAATAATAACATAAAAAATATTTATTAGTTTAAGTTTTCTTGAAAAATAATGATAACAATAAAAAAACAAAATAAAAATAATAAATTTGAATTTGAATTTTTCCATTAATAAAAATAAAAAATGATTTTTTCCAAAAAACAATAATAAAAAAAATAATTAATAATAAAAAAACAAAAATAACAAGAAAATAACAAAATATCTTAATTTAAAACAACAACATCTGAAAATTAATAAATAAATAATAAATAAAAAATAATAAAAACAAATATAACAATAAAAATAACTGCTTCTATACTTGATTTGCAAGTTTTAAAATAAATATATAAAAAAAAAACTGTTTTGCTTAAATAAGTAAAATAAAAAATAGAGTAGTTTAGATTTGTCTATTAATGTTTTAAATAAATAATTAAAAAAATATATAACGGAAAAAACAGAAAAAACAGAAAAGAGAGAGACTTTAATAAAAGGAGGAGAAACGGATACAGAGGGGATTGGGGGGTTTTTTGGAAAAAAAGCACACAGATTCTGGAGAGGAAAAGAGAGAACAAAGAGAAGGAAGAAAAAAGAGAGAAAAAAAATGGGAAGCATGCACGGAGACTTAAGAAAGAAAGAGAAAGGAGGAAGAGAAAGGGAGAACACGTTAAAAATAGAGAAAAAAGAGAGAAAAAGCAAAGAAGATTGATTCTTCTGTCTTACTATCCACACTCAGTTTAAAACTGAGAAGCAAGAAACTTTTAGAAAGGAGACTATCATTTTTGAAGAACGCAGGTATGATTTGTAAGGTTTAAATTTTCATATGGATCTTGAAGTTTGAAATTTGTAAATCATGTGTTCTTAATAAAAAAAGAAGGTCCTTTTGCTCTTTATAACATTTTGTTTTTTTTTCTTATTTATTAAATAATAAAAAATTCATCATCTTTCATCTTCCATACATTCTTCATCCATGTATT
>Ga0209489_102724_pt1 | contig 35476 bp, 15 predicted proteins | sample SiratrowhiteBW_FD_187527 | JGI IMG/M metagenome (GOLD analysis project Ga0209489, IMG submission 187527) | Root nodule microbial communities of legume samples collected from California, USA - Siratro white BW (SPAdes) (version 2) | ecosystem: Host-associated > Plants > Roots > Nodule | place... | reverse complement strand
TTTTTTTTTATATATTTATATATTTTATAAAATATATATATATATATATATATATATATATATATATATAACATTTTTTCGGCATATTAAATTCTTAAGTTAAACCCTAAAAGTCTAAAATAATTTTACTATTTAATAAATAAAAAATAATTTATTTATTTAATAAAATAAATAATTGATAATATTTCTTTATTTTAAATTAATTAAATGATTTTTTAAATAAGAGTTACATAATTTTTAAATACTATATTTTATAAAATCATATATATATATATATATATTAAATTTTATTATTTTTAATTAACTTCTGACAAAAATAATAAAATTATATATTTCTAATATAATAAAAATGTTAATGCATATTCGCCCATGAGTTCCTTGTTTATAATATTTATGCTTATGTTCCATGTCATGTACACGCGCCTCTATGCACGTGGATGAGGTCGGAAGGAGTGCATGGTTTTCCTTTTCTCTCTCTTCCGCATTGACCGATTATTAACCACGCAAGATCGTATCTTTGTGGGGCCCACGCCCGCTAGAATCTTTGTGGGGCCATACCCAAATCGCTTGAACCTCCTTTTCCTTAACCTAACCCTTTGCATAAACCCTAAACTCCAGTTAATGGGCAATGCAACCTTCTTAATCCAAAGATATTTGAGATACATAATTTAACCACTAAAAAGTACTTGTCAGTTAGGAGCCTAATCATGCTCAAATCAAATCAACTTTCCTCGTAGGGGCAACATGGCAGTATATAAGTTACTGGAGCTGAATCCAACTTAATCTAATTTTCGTATTCAATTTAATTGGATTAAGTTAGGTTTTTCTGATTGAATATCAATCCAACTTAATTAAGTTATAATTAGTCCATTTCTTTATTTTATTTAATTGGATTAGGTTAATTCTGATTTATTTATTTTATTTAAAAATTTAATTAACTCAATTTCAATGTAATTAGGTTGAATTGAATTAAGTTACCTTATTGAACGATTAAAAGACATTTATCAAAAGGAATATCTCAAAAAAATTAATATTTTTAATTATCATAAGCTAAACAAAAATAATCATAATCAATATAAAATTATTTGTATAATAAAATTATTATACATATAATATTTTTATATTATATTGATTCAAGTTACATATCGTATTCTTTCAAATAATTCTTTAAAATTTTCATTATACTCAAACTAATTACAACAAATATCATTTTGTATTGCTTTTGATTTACAGTGTAAACAATAACATTTTAGACAACCATTCTTTATCTCCTTCCAAGATAAAAAAAAATATAATTATTCTTCGTTCACTAAGTCATTTATGAATTTTTTTAATTATTTTTCACTTTACCAATCTTGGCTTATAAAAAAAATAAGTTCAAATGAAAATAGTAAAAATCTCAAAAGAGATGACAAGTAATAAGGAGCTCCTTTAGTTAGAGATTAGCTTCATTGAGTGAAGGATTTACAAAGATAAGCTTTTTTTTTAAAACTAAAGTCTTAGTAGACAACCTAGTATACACTTTTGTATAAGAAAAAGTTTTTATGTGCGATCATTTGCATGAAGGAAGAAAGTTTTCTCATAGGATGGATAGTAAACAAATGAAGTTAATGAGTCCTTTTATTTGCTCTTAATATATCTGATAATACCTTTTTAATGTCTTTTTTCAAAAATCCAGGGACTCATAATACCTTTTTAATGTCTTTTTCCAAAAATCCAGGGACTTGCAAAGGTGTAGGACTTAAGACATGCAATAGTCTACTTTTATGTGTAAATGGTGTACAAATCCAGTTGTCATGCTAGAGCATGTGTATTTTATCAAAAAATCAACCTCAAAAAGTGGTTTGTCATTAGTAGATGATTGTTTATTTAACTTGGATATTCTAACTAATGTAGGTTTGTCTAATCTTATGATCACTTCTGTAGATAATAGTAGATGATTATAAAAAGTTTTGTATAACAATTGATACATGTATGAGCTTATTCATGTGCTTCTTTTCCAACTAATTTGAAGTAATAAGTGGCTCTAGAAAACGGGGATTGAAAAGAGTTTGAGACTTTCTTTCCTAGAGATTGATAATTGTAGAAAATAGAAAACAAATACAAGAAAGGAGGGTCAAATTGTATTTTAATAACCTTTTAAAATTTACTTAGTTGATAGTGTGTCTGATTTAATGCCAAAATGTAATTTTATAACTTTTACTTTGTCTAAAGCATTTGAAAGTTGATTCTCACAATAAATCTTCTTCTTAAGTTAGTGTAAATATTAGTAATATGCAATATAAAGGAATTAGCGAGAAAGAGATACAAGATATTTTATACTGGTTGGTCTGAGAAAGTAGACTACGTCCAGTTCTTAGTCAACAACTTGAGTTCCACTAAACAGACTAGTGAAGTTACAAATGAGTATTGTTTCAGATTGTAGCCACTTTTGGCTAACTCATTATGTATTCTTTGGGTTCCTAGCCATTCATGGCTAATTCTTAATTATTCTTTAGGCTTGTAGCCACTCTTGGATAACCCCTTCGAGTATTGTTTGGAACACGTCTAGTCCTAGCTGAAATGAGTATTATTCAGAGCGTAGCCACTCCTGTCCAAAATGAGTATTGTTTGGAGCATAACCACTCCTTCTAAAATGAGTATTATTTGACACATAACACTCTTAGCAAAATTGAGTATTCTTTGACACATAACTAGTCTTGACTACAAATGAGTATTCAGCTCTTCATATATATATAATTGCAAGGAGATTCACCTCTTGGTAATGTTAATTTGTACCATAATTTTTAGTCAATTTGTTTAACAAAACCAACTCTTCTTAAGTTTGGAACTTGTTGAATTCCCTGTTTTTGTCTCCTTTTATAAATAACTAGTTACTTGACTTTTATAATTAAATTATACCACTAATCTCCATTAATTTTGTCTAATAAATGAAAATGAGACATTTGGGTCAAGAAGAGCAAGAATAAAATCCATGAGAAGCAAATAAAAGGTCAAAGTTGAGAGTTAAAAAGACAATTGTGCCTAGTATCACTGAGTTGTGCTAGACACTAGTGGACCAAAGAAGTTGATGTTGACAATTGCTCTCAACGCCACTGAATTGTGTTGGGTGCCAGTTGGGCCGAGAGACACCCGTGCATATGCGTCCAACTTCAAATGAATTGTTCTGGACGTGAACGTCCTTGACTTGACACCTTTGGGATGTATTTAAAGAGGTCTTTATGCTAGGGTTTGACACTCATTGTCTAGGAGAGTCTTGGAAAATAAAAATGTAGACTTAAAGCAACACTAGGGTTTCGAAGGATTTTTTTTTTCTCCTCTTCTTGCACCACCTCCTCTATTGTTCAGCCTTTTGCTTTTGGGCTCTTCATGACAATGAAAAGCTAAATCCATCTTATTGGGGTTAGATGTAACCAGTTACACTCTCATGTAATCAATATTGATTTTAATTATATATGTATTTCCATTCAATGTTACTATTTTGTTTCTATGCTTAATGCTTGTTGTGACTTTATCACCCATGGCTTGATATTTGATTCTTAGGGTATTGAGAAATATTGTTTGTAATGTAAAACTAAATCAAAATACCTAATGAAACTTGTCTTTAGGGATAAAACTTGAATCATTAGTTGTCTTAAAACTCTTATAGTGAAAGCAATTTTTGTTTATTGATTACACAAGGAATTACCTCTTGATAAGTAAACTTAAGCTCATTCTTCTAAGGAATTAGGCTTTGAGTATTCTAGTAGGTTAACATTAGCTTTAGTTTGAAAGAAGTTGAGTGGTTACATGCATGAGAGGGAGGTTTGGTGAAGTCTAACCCTAGCAATAAGATTCCATATCATTTTCAACCTTTTTCTGCATTCCAAGTGTTCTATAAAAATACCAAAAATAATTTAATTGTTTTTGCATAGTTTTATTTTCTCATTTATCAATATAAACAATGAAAATAATTTGTAGTCTAAATTAGTTATCAATTGCATTTATTGTTGTGTATTGTACAAGACCTTTAGGATAATGATAATTATTTATCACTTGCTACATGTACGACTAGTACACTTGACATTAAACATCAAGTGCTAACAAGAAGCTTTCTCAAGTGGTAAATCTCCTTGCACTTATATAATGATGCTCAAATTTTCTTAGGCACATTTTTATTGATCAAATTAGACTTTGTTGTGTTTGAAGATAAAATTTGTTCCATAGGGTACAAGTTCTCATCAAATGTATTTTTATGTTTCTTATTTTTGAGATGTATATTGTTGAACTCTTGTTTTAGATGCAAGAAACACTCATATATAGAGTTTCACTTAATGAGATTTTTTTTATGAGATGGATCACTTTCATCTTCATCATTAGATGATGAGTATAAGCTTTCAGGGATTTGAGCAGACCTATTGACAGACTTATGACTCACTATTTTATCTATATCAACTATTAGGCATCGGTTTGTCTTCTCTTTGTCAGATTCAAAGTCAAAGCTTGAGTCTAACTCATGGTCTACACGTTCTCTATATTTGTTCTCTAAGGAGCCCCACATTCCCTTAGTTGATTTTAATCCCTAAACCTTAACTCATTAAAATTGTTTATTACTTTTAATAATGTACATTGATATTTTTTCCTTTCTTAATACTAAAATTTTGCTAGTAGTATTTGAATGATTCTGATGCATCATTTATTCATATTTTGAATAACATATAGAGCAAAAGTTCAACACTCAATGATTTTGATTAAGTGCTAAAAATAACAAAGCATAACAAAATATTATGCATCATTTGTAAGACAAATGTTTTCAACAATAAATCATCTAAACCGCAAGTGTTTCATATGACAAATATTATAACATTGTACAATCTTCCTCTATGTCTGATAAAGCATATATATTCTAAGATGATACATCCATAGTCTAAGCTAACCTCATACTACACGAACTTATATATGCTCATTCTATGTTGCAGGAAATGTCCATTGCTTCCTTTTGACCAAAGAGATCCATTCAAAGACTAGTCGCATCAAGTGATCTCTTGGATGAAGAGCTAAAGTTGATTTCTTCAACAACTACTTAACACAAGCGCTTTCAACTCTGGCCCACCTATTTGCCCTATACAATGTTCACTTTTACCATAGTATGACACAAAAGGACATGTTACCTAGTTAGATAAGTAATGTCAGCTATCTAGGATGTGGCGTAAAGAAGAAAGAGCATTCAAAATCTACTTGCAATGCATTTATTGCACAATTTCAATATTAAGCTTTTTAGGCGTAGAAAGAACATTAAAAAAAGTTGAAGCTGCTTAAGAGTCACAAATAGTCTCTCAATAGATATATTCTCCAACGAAGAAGAAGAGAGAGATCCATGTGCATAGAGTAGAAACTTTGACAAATCTTTATAACCGCAAAAGCTTCAAGAAGAGCATTGTCAATGTTCATGTAGCAAACCAAGAGAGTCCTTACCTTTGCATCATCGAAAGATGGCATCCCTCCCTATAGAGCGAGACTCGTGGTTTGATGATACCCTCAAGCAAATTTCATATCTTAGCTAGGAGTGGTTGTTGAGAAAGAATACTTAGTTGAGCCAAGAGTAGCTTGGGAAAGAATACTTAGTTGAACCAAAAGTGACTTGTGAAAGAAAATACTTTGTTGAGTCGAAAGTGACTTGTGGAAAGAATAATCGTTGAGCTATGAATGACTTGGAAAGAATAATTAATGAGTTCAACCAGGAGTGGTTGAAACCCAAAAAAATATTCTTTGAGCCAGGAATGACTTATGGAAAGAATACTCAAGGGTTTTCCAGTAGTGGCCATGATCTCAAACAACATTCAATGGGTTAGTCAGGAGTGGCTACAAGTCCAAATAATACTCAAAGTGTACATCACAATATTAGTCTGCTTAGTAGAACTCAATTGTTGATCGAGAACTGGATGTAATTTGTTGCGACAGATGAACCAATATAAAATGTTGTGTATTTTTTCTCTTCTTTATATCCATTGTATAACATGTTCTTATCATTTGTACTAACTAAAGAAGTAGAGCTTCTTTTGAAAATATGTTTAAAATGCATTAGTCCAGTAAATCAGTTAAGTTGTAAAGTCGTGTTTGTTGTATTGTACCAGACACAACAGCCTTTATCTGATCACTTAGCATAGAAAACCATCGCCTGAATAATCATCATTAGATGATATTTAAGAAAATATTTTAAAATTATTTAAAACAATTCAACCATCCTTTCGTGTGTTTTTCCTATTTTTTATAATTGGTATCAAAGCTCAACTTCTAAAGCTTGAATACGCAACAACAACTGGAGGAAAAAGATCTAACATTGCAAGCGTGAAACAATAAATGCAACTAAGTGACAAAACAAATTACAATTCAATTTTATCTCCTCTCATTTTGAAATATACCCAAACTCATCATATTCATCAATTGATGAAGATTATTTGTCACATAAAGATCTTTTTAATAGTCGCAACAAGATATTTGAGCATTTTAAAACAAAAATTCAATGTTTTAATTAGAAAATGAAAGACTCAAATTTGATCTAGTTGCATTAATAAGATGTCATGTCTTGATCTAATGTTTTGAAATTTAAAAATATGGAGGAAAAACGTTGTTTGTAAGCATGACCCTTAAAAATTGTAGAGAGATTGGAAACTATAAATGTCCTTTCCTTAAATCCTAGACCTATATAAGACAATTTTGGCCTAAACTGTGACATGAGAGGCAGAATGCATGCTCATGAACACATTAAGTTTTTTTCCCTCATAGTGGTAAATTTGGATAGAAAAAGGTTTAGATGTAAACAAAAGAGGCAATAAACCAAAACTTACAACAAAAGACCCAAGAAAATTTGGGTACAAAAAGTTTATGATTTCTTTTGTGGGGACAACAAACAAGAAGGTTTAAGTAGATGCTTAAACAAAAGGATCACAGGAGTGGGACACCTACATCCAAAAGGAAGGAAGATAATCTTTAGATTATCTAGTTAAAATATATATGATCAGGGAACATAAGGACAAGTTGCCTAAAGTTATAGGAGAAAAGTCTAAAGAATACTTGAGATTTTTTAGACACAAACTCTGACTTTGGGTTAGACGTAGAGAAAGCAATTGCATGCCTTATAGAAGAAGTAAAAAATGAGAAAAGAACTTAGTTTATCACACCTCGACATGTGTTCCTACCATGATGGATGTGAATCTACAAAGGATATTATGTGAAGAATCTCTGAAAGCCCATGATGACGACCATTGCAAAGGCTAGAGACCTCAAAAAAGCTCACTTGGGACAAGCTTCCTGGGATCCAAAGAGACCACGAAATCCATCTGAAGGATAGAAAAATAAGAAGAAGTTATGACAATAATTGAAAAAATGGTTGTAGATAAAAACTCCATCAAGACAGACGACCACCAAACGAAAGGAGAGCAAGACTCTCAAGGCTTTCGAGAGCAACAAAGATATATCTAAGGATGACTTAATTAACTCAATTGATTGTGAAATCTTATTAATATATAAAAGAGGACAAGGAAACAAAAGGTTTCCTCTCTTAAGAAAAAAAACCTTGTTTAGACAGAAGGAGGATGAAGCCTCACAAGATATTGTCCACTTCATGTACAGGAGGCCAGAACATGCGTGATCAAAATGTCCTAAATTGAAAAGGAAGCCAAAATTAAAGAAGAAGAATATTCCAACAACATGGGAAGATACAAACTTAGGATAAGGTATTAGCATAAATGAACATACCAATATTTGTTTAATGACAGATGCAAAACATACCTACTATACGAGAAAATATATGAGAATAAACAACCTAATGGTGAAAAGAAGATTGGTCAAACGATCATCTGATGGTGGAACAAGAGAATTAGACACACCCAAAGGGACAAACCAAGTCGATGTGTTAGGTGAAGGACCATATAAATCATCTCACTCTGGTCAGACCTCTCCGAGGGAGTGTAGATACATTTCATCTCATCCTCAAGATGAAATCTTAAAAGAGAGAAATAAGGGTATCAAAACTAGGTCATCCTTTATAGAAGAAGCTCTCATTGCTTTGGTGCCTCAGATTGAGCTAAGAAACAATAAAATAAAATAAAGATTAACCTAACATGATGTTCAAGCTTCTCATTACATTCTCATACTCTTGAAAGAAAGTTTGATTATCTTGAATCCTCTCTATTTTCCATCTTTCAAACCTTCATCATAATATTTCAATGGCTTTCAAGAAGGAAATATAGAAGACGCCATTTATCTTCATTGTAAGAGAGGCAATGTTGTTATTTCTTAGGATACAATTTATACAAAGCAAATTTGTCAATTTCAACAACCTTAAGCATGTTTAATATCACTTGGCCAAGGTATTTGGTCTAGTGGGATGGGTGTAATTTCTAACTTTAAGGAACTATTGGAACCATGAAACTTACAGTTGGTTTTTTACAACACACAAGTTGTTGAAGATGATTAAATTGGAGAATTTGTCGGAAAGATGGTTGAAGTCTCAACAAGAACCATTGCAAATGCTTGCCTACTAAGGGAGGAAGGAGTAGTGTTCTCAAGCTCATAGAATGTTGACTTGGCTGCTGAAGAGATAGACACTATGCTTTATGGTTCTTCACGACCCTCAAACAGGTCTAAGGTTGTTATCCAAGGTTGTTTAAAGAACTCAAACCTGCAACTATTGGTAAGGGTGATTCACAACATCTTGTTCAACATTGTCTTGTTGCATACATGCTCTAAGGACCATGTTTCAGAAAAGATCATTTTGTGTTGTTTCATCTTCTTAAGGAAAGATCGATTAACATGCTCTCTTTCATTTTGGAGCATTATGAAACCACCTTCAAGGACAAGCTTAAGAACTGACAACAAAGTAAAGTTAGTCACTCAGCGAAAGAGACTAGCACCTCCTTTCAAAGGCAAAGTGTCAAAAAAGGTTAAATCCTCAACGATTGTTTCAAACTCATATGAAAAGGACTTGATGGTGATTGATGCTTTGATTTAATCAAAAAATGAAGCTTCCAAAGTCAAACTCAATGCAAACATTGATCTCTAACAATGCGTTACATATACTATTAATCAGACACAAAGCCCATGGAAACTCCCATGCATAGTATGGAACTCTTGGAAAGGATAAAAGTGGTAAGAAAGTAAATCAGATGATTTACAGAGGTATGATTGACTCTCTACTATGCCTTACTTCCGACAAGTTTGATATTATGCATAGTGCCTATTTATGTGAAAGATTCCAATCATATCAAAAAGAGTGTCATTTGAGAGTTGTGAAAAGGATCTTTAGGTATCTTGTGGGATCCACTAATCTATGTTTGTGTTTCAAGAAAATTGTTAGTTTCAGATTAGAAGGATTTTGTGACCCAGACTATGTTGAACACCAGATTGAAAGAAAGAGCACGAGTGGAGGATGTTAATTTTTGGACCCATGTCTTATATATTGGTCTAGCAAGAAGAAATATTTGGTTGCCCTACCTACAACTGAAGTTGAATATATGTCTGTAGGTTTTTACTCTCAACTCTTATAGGTCAAGTATCAGTTAGAAGCTTACTCTAATATTTAGAATAATATACCCATATATTGTGACTAGTGCAAACAATTTATCTAAGAACCCAATCCAATATTCAAAATCCAAGCATATAAAAGTGAGATATCACTTCATGATTACAGCCAGAAAATTGTGTTTGAATTAAAATTTGTTTAGATGGATTACCAATATACTATTATCTTCACTAAGGCTCATATTGAAAGAATTAACTTTATCAAATCCAATTTAAATTTAATTGATCTTATAGATGCTTGAATTGGTCAGACCATTACATTGTTTATATAATACTAACGATTTTTTTTTTTTAGACTATGCATAATTAAAATTAACCTTCATACCTAATCTTTGATAAGATGTGATGGCCATTAAAAACCATTTATGATGAAGAGACAAGTGATTTCATTAACGACCATTAAGATGTCATGGGATAGAGTAAATGTCAAAAGCTTTAAAGATGACAAGACAAGACATATGAGCAAGGATAATCCACCCTTGTGTAAACAGAGGATAATTCTTCATCTTCTACACACAATCCTAACTCTTAGACTCACTCTTTTCACTCTCTTTATAATAGTTCATCCAAATATTTAGTGCATAAAGGAACCCTTAAGCAAACTCTATTGGATGAAAGCCCTGACTACCCAACACCTTGCTTAGACTCGACCTGAAATCATTGTTTCCAACATATTTGTTTGCACCTTTATTGATGTTGCTTAAAATGTGAGAGAAATGATAAAGGCTTCAAGGTGAGAAAGGTTAAAGAAAGGAAGATTAAATGTCAAGGGGGAGCGCCTTACCAAGGAAAGTTAGGCATCATGCTAAGGGGAGTAGAACAAGATTTTCTTTTAGTGTTGTTTTGTTTGTGCTAAAATTGTTCTGCCTAATAATCCATTATCCTTGTTGTATTTGTCAACATTCCCATCAAACTTATAGTTTATCATATATATTTTGTAAGTGTGTATGGTGTTGAAAATGCTAATGAAAACTTGATATGTTGAACATGGTTTTGAAAATATCATGTTTTAACTTTATTATTTTAAATGCCATAAAAAAGGGGAGATTCTTAGAGCAAAACTCCAACACCCTATGATTTTGATTGAGTGTAAAACAAGGTCATGCATCATTTGTAAGACAAATGCTTTAAATAACAGATCATGTAAGACCCAAGTGTTTTGTTTGACAGATGATACAACACTATGCATTCTTCCTTTATGTCTAATAAGACATTTATATACTTAGACAATACACACATAGTCTAAGCTTACCTTGTACTACAACGAACATATATATGCTTCTTCTATGTTGCAGGAAATGTCTGTTTGACCCAGCTATTACCATGTATGATGTGCACTTTTACCATAAATTGGTGCAAAAGACTATGTTACCTAGGGAGATATGTATTGTCATTTATTCAAGAGTTGTGCAAAGAAGAAAGAGCATTCAGAGCTTCATGTAGTGCATTTAATGCACAAGTCCATTATCAAGCTTGTCAAATGCATAAAGGACATTTAGAAGAGCTGAAGTTGCTTATCATCTAAAAATAGTCTCTCAATGGATATATTTTTCAATGTTTACATACCTTTCAAGAACAAGAAGAAAGAGATCCTTATGCATAGAGCAGAAACTCTACCAAATCTCTAGATTCGAAAAAGCTTTAAGAAGAACGCTATGAGTGTTCATAGAGAAAACTAAGAGAGAGTGCTTACCTTTGTATTCTTTGAAAGATGCAATCTCTCCTTAGAGAGCAAGAATCATGACATGATTCTACCCTTAAGCAAACTTCATATCTTAGCTAGGACTGGCTGTTGAGAAAGAATAGTTAGTCGAGATAGGAGTGACTTGGGAAAAACAAACTTAGTTGAGCCATAAATGAGTTGTTAAAGAATACTTGGTTGAGCCATGAGTGACTTGTGAAAAGAATACTCATTGAGCTAAGAGTGACTTGGGAAAGAATACTCAATGGGGTCAACCAGGAGTGGTTGGGAGAAAAAAAAAAAAAAAAAATACTCGTAGAGCCAAGAGTGACTTGTGAATAGTGTAAAGAATACTCAAGGGGTTAGCCAGGAGCTACTACGAGTCCAAACAGTACTCAAAGGATTAGCCAGAAATGGCTACAAGATAAAAGAATACTCGAAGTTTATTCGGAAATGCTTAGTGGAACTCCATTTGTAGATTGTTAATTGGGTGTATTTTCTCTTTTCCTTGTCTCCATTATATTATAGGTTATTATCATCTGTACTAACTAAAGAAGGAGAGCTTCTTTTAAAAATACACGTTTAAAATGAATCAGTCAAGTAAATCAGTTAAGTTGTAAAATTGCTTCTGTTGTACTTTATTAGAGGCAAATGTCTCTATTTGATTGTTTGGTATATAAAACCATCATTTGAATAATCATCATCAAACAATATTTACGAAAATATTTTAAAGTTAATTAACACAATTCAACCTTCCCTTATTGTGGTTTTTCTATTTTTCACACATATTTTGTCACTTTTATTTTTAATTACTATCTTTATAATATCACTTTCCAATCTGATTAATGCTTGGTGAAATAGGTGAACACTTTGATTGTATAATTATGCAAATGTGGGTTTAGTCGATCTGTTTTTATTCTACTAACAAGTTCGACAAACAAAACTTATTCAAATAAGTTAACTCACCTAATCTACCAACCCATGATGGTCAAGTTGATATTAAAATATACTAGTTCACCAAAAGTAAATCAGGTTAATTTAACTTGTTCAACTTATGATAAATCAATCCATTTGAGTCAAAGTTAGTTCACTTTGACACCAATAACCAACAACTTGGAGCTTGTTAACTAACATTATGAAGTCAAACTCCAAATCTTACAAGACAAATTCAAAACCTCGATTCAAAAACCACAAAAGCAAGTATAATAATTTAAAGACACTAATTTATAGATAATCCAAACCACAAATAATTATATTTAGGTTCCCACTTTTAACACGATAAAGTGTTAGATAAATGTTTTTCATTGATTTCATATTGCATCTTGTAGTGGGACCACCCAACACCAAATACTCGTGTAGTCATCTAGTTAGTATCTAATAAACTAACTTGTAGTTGAGAAACTAATTTATTGGTTTAAAAATGTTTGGTAAATCTAATTGGTAAATATAAAACGATATAAAATAAAGCAACAATATAAGTTTTATTATGCATTTTTTTTTTAATTTTTAGACCAAAATTATATTATTATGGAATTATAATTTTAGATTTTTGCAAAATAATTATATCTTTATTAAAATTTTTAACATTTTAATTTATTGTTTAAAATTTGTATATTTTTTTTATTTAAATAAGTCATTTGATTTAAATTAGCTAATTTAACGAGTATTACATTACAAGAAAAATTAATTTTAGAAATCAATTTATTGGTTTCTAAAATGATAAAATTAGTCACTAACTTAATTAGAGACTAATTTAATATCTAATAGTATAAGTAGCTAAAACCTTGATAATTAATGTTAGATACCAATTATCTTGACTTAATTGGTCACTAAATTCAATCAATACTTTTATTTTGTAATTATTTAACAACTAAAACCTAATTTGATAGTTATTTTGGTCACAATTAATAACCATTTTATTTGATAGTTAAAATTGATGTCTAAATATTTTTTTCTTGCGGTGTTAATTATATTCGATTTTTATTTATTACCATAAAATATTTTTTTACTTATCAATTTAAACTAATTTTGCATTAATTTTTTTTAATAATTTTCACTGTGTATAATTTCATATAATAAAATATTAGCTACTTCAATTGATATTATTAAATCTTTCTTGATTTGAATCACACAAAAAATTAAAAGGTAACTTAAAAAAATACTAAAAATAGTTTAGTAATCAATTATCTCTATAAAATAATTTACAAAAGACATTAAAGATAATAAAAAATTTATTAAAATATAAAAGATAATAACTAAAAAATTAGGTTATATGCTAGTTAAAATAGTTTGTAGTTTAACTTTTAAAATAGTTTACTTTGAGTATCTTACCAAAATACTCTTGTGTTAGTTAAGTTAGTTAATAAACCAGTCAAACAAGTTAGTAGTTAACATATTGAAAGACTCCTGCTTTTATTTATATAGATATATTATACTATAAATAATAATAGTAGTAATAAGTTACTTACTTTTCTTAAGTATGATATAAGGGAAGAATGAAAGAAGATGAACAAGAAAAAAATGATAATAAAAATATGAAGATAAGAAGACATTTGATAAATAATTTAATTAAAATATGCTTTTAATCAATTATTTTCTCATTTGTTTTGCTTTAGAAGGAAACTATTGCTTTTTGTATATTTAAAATAAAAGTTTAATTTAAATACTCTAATACTTTTTTTATATTATTATTTAATCACAATGAGTAAGAATGATAAGTTACTGATTTTTAATTAGCATAATAGAAATTCTGTAAAAAAAATTTATGGGTTGATAGTAAAAGCTGACATTTTTACTGTAAATATCAGAATTTAACTTAACAACAAACATTTGTTTATTAAAGCAGTTAATGGGAAAACAACTACATGGTTATAGTACAAAAGAGTAAATGAATGGACTTTATGCCTCTTCCTTCTTCATCTTTCTTATTTACAGAAGTGTTTTTACTACTCTATTGGAAGTTTGTACTCCACTACTACAAGGTTAATAATTCCGACAAAAGGTCCAATCACTAACATTAATAGAGTTTTTGTTCTTATTTGTCTGGCCGTCCAACATATTTACTCATCACCTCTTTAGGAATTGAATTTTTCAAAACAAAAAATATAAAATATATTTATAAGAAAAAAATAATTACTCTGAATTAGATCATTAAAACATAAATTTTGATTTTTAAATAGAACATTTCGTAAACAATGAGATTATTGCTCTTGATTATTTTATCAGAAAACTTTCTACATCAAGCTTTTCTACAATATATATTAATATTATGAATCCAAAATATTTATGTGCGTTTTGATTTGTTTATTTCGGAAATGCATTTCAGAAATGATCAATCTAAAACACTTCATAAACAAACTATTCTCTTTTTTATTAGATATTTCAGAATTAAGATTGAAGATTAATATATATGTCAAGGCTATTTTAGTCTATTTACCGTTAAGTTCAAATTATGAGGTGTAAAAAGCAAAAGCCTGATAGAGTGGGCAACATGTTAACCAGGCTAATGAGCCCACATAACGCAGCATTTCTCTTTTTCATTTCTTTCACCCATCAATTTTTCAAAATTTCAATTGTGACCTTCGTAATTTTATATGAAAGGAAATGTATATTATGGTTGACGGTGGACTGACGTGACTTTGGTGACGGTGGCGGATAGGTAGTGATGCCTTTTTCCAATATTTAGATTGTTTTAAAAATAAGTAAAGATGATATGAGTAAGTTATAATTATTTTTTTTTAGAGATGCATTACAAGTTTTCAGAAATTAAATTTTAAAAATGACTTTCAAAACGAGTATTCTGAAAATTATTTGAGGGATAGAAGAGTTTTTTGGAAACGACTTTTCAGAAGTCAATAAATATATTCTAGCAAAAAGCTTTCCAAAGTTAAAAAAAAAAATCAGAATTTTTTTTTATAAATTAAAAAATATATTTCGAAAAGAACTCTGTGGAAGTCAATGGGCGGTAACAATGTATTCCAAAAATATTTATTTACATTTCAAAAAAAGTTTTTCAAAAATATATTTTTGTATTCCGGAAATGTTTTTTTTTTAAATTTGTTTAGCTAGGCATTTTTTGTGGTGGAGAAAGTAAATGATGGGTGCAGGAAGCAACTCTCTTAATGAAGTTATAAAAAGTGAACAAGTGAAAAGAAACCAGTGTCGTGTAAGTTACGTTTTGCAGTACCGGCACACGAGTCGCCTCTGCCAGCCTTCTTCTGATTTCTTTTTCACTGTTTCTACCAAACGACGCCTCTCTAACCGTTTCTCGGAGAATTCCGGTTTCAGGTACTCATCCCTTCCGAATCATTCCCTCTAGCTAGGGTTTCCCTCACTCTCCGTTATCCTTATCTCTGATGCCTCCATTTCATTATGTTCTCATTTTCTTTCATATTTCTATGCAATTTCGGCGATGTTTCTTCATCTTTACGTGCTTTTAGAAAATTTCGTTTGATTTATGAATTACACCTCTCGATTCCGTTTGCGCACGCTACTTAGTCTATAACAGATTCAGGATATTGAATTCCGCGAACGTTTTAAGAAATTGAAACTTTTTTTTTTTTATAACTTCGTCTCTCATCTTAGTTCAACTGTGACACAATTGTCTGTTTCATGTTGTAATCGAGATTTCCGCGCATGAATGCGTTTCTGAAAACTTCAAACTCTACTGGTGAGGTAAGGAAATTAAATGTAGTATGAACAATTCCAATAATTTGGAATTTGGATAATTTCGTTTCGGTTCTTTGACTGATGTTACGTCCTGTAAATTTCCACTAGGTTGTGGTTGTGTCATATGTGCGTGCGGTGCATTGTTTCTCTCCAGAACCAAAAATGTACTTGTTAACTTATTGACAGATATTATGAGTGTATTCTTAGATACTGAAGTTTGCTCTCATGTTGTCTTGACGATGATGTGTTGTTAGAAAAGAATATGGATGTTCCATTTTTGCCTTTCACTGTGGAAATGGTGGATTAATAGTTCCCGTGCATCTGTCGGTTGAGTGATGTGTATTGTTTGGTTTGGTGGCAATGAACAAGCAAAAACTTTGGCAAACTGCCAGGTTAAATAGAGCAGGCCAAACCTAAAAGGAAAAAGAATTGTAGCAAAATAAGGCCACGCTTTGCCAGCCATACTTTGGCAAGGCCTTACTTGATCTGACTATTTCTATCTCTGACAAGAGGGATTTGCATTATATCTTTTTTAGAGGTTAAGGTTTTAGGATTAATGTCAGAATTTGTAATCCATTAGTCCTGGTTTTCGTCATGATGGATCCAATTCACAATTCATGATGCTGTTTTATAGTTTAAGTGTTTGGCATTAATTAGAGAATAGTCATGAATGTATGTGTTGATTGGGGATATGTTTCTGAAAAATAATTTATACTTTATGTTTCATTTATATCTTTTCCATTCACATAGCTTTTTTTGGACCATTTTGTTTAATGATTAGCATCTAGTTAAGAATCATTACCTGGTTACACAGTGTGATACTTTAGCTAGGAGATCTTGATTAGTTTGCGACCACTAAAATTGTGTTGTGTGGTCATAAGGAAGGGAAACCCTATTCTTATGTCAATGAGCATTAGATGCATTACATGTAATGTTACTTAATCAATTTAAATGACATTTTGAAATAGTTCTCAAGTGTTGCAAATAAAGGATATTTAAAATCGTAATATTGAAAAATAAGAGTGTCATAAAGTATCCAGTAATTTTGTATGTGCTGATTTACCTTGCTATCTGCATAAACTTTCTGTAAAGGTTATTCATATAATTTTTGTAACCTTAGGAAACAAGCAGATGGGTTTAGAAGGGATAAAAAAAGGTAGACTCTCGTTCATGGTAGTTAAAGTTGGTATTTAAATTCAAATCCTTCTATTTTACTATTTTAATCACACCCAGCAGTTCAAATCACAGGTAAAGTCTTCATTTGAGATTGATCCCTCTTCCATCCTGATTTAAATGCCGTAATCAGTAAAATCCATCAATTTTATGATTTTGCCAATGGCTCATTTAAATATTTGATCGCTCTGTTTTTTGCTGACCTCATTTTCTCCTGATCCGATATCTTATTTCTTATTTGTGACACACCCAACACCATTTTGTTCGATTTAGTGAAACCCTAGTCACCATACGAAGTTCACTCTCCTCCACTTTTCCGTTCTCTGTTCTTCCTCTGTTTGCTGTTGTTGTTCTCGGTATATCTTACTCTGTTCTCTTAGTTGCTATTCTTGGTTTGACTTTCTCCATAATTAATCTGTTTGAGCCTCTATTTGGATTACGAAGTGGATGGAATTGAAAATAGGGATGCAATGGTGGATCCCCGTGATTGTGATGTGTGGATCCTTGTGATTATAATCTGATACGTTTTCTAGATCAGACATCTAGATTCTAAGATTAGTGTACTGACCTCTTGTTATTTGGAACATTTTGTTAAGTCTCTCACTACTGTATGGGTGACGACTTATGAATTTAATGCTATAGAATACGGATTATTAATTTTGTAAAATCCGTCGATTCAATATGCGATCTTTAGCAGTCTTCCCGATTTAAGGTGAAATTGCTATTTTAACTACATTGTTTTTGATCATTCCTCTTCCAATGGATGATGAACCTACCTACCAATTACAGTTTCTCTGTATTTATTTCTAAGGTGCTTGTTTTGTGCATTTTTATAGTGTTACTCATTTGGTGTATTCCAATAGCAAAATAGTAACTTGGATGCATAAAATCAGGACATCAACTGAAAATTTATGACTCAACTGAATGAAACTAAATGGAACATAAAATTCGATGTGGTCTATCCTCAACGGAATTGAATATATTAGATTAAGTCTGGTAGCGTGGATACATGAATCAAAATGAGAAAGATTGAGTGACTGCAATTATATAGCTTTCTATTGTATGTTTTGTTAAGATTCCGTTTCCGTAGGACGATCTGTTATCAAGAATGATGTCTGGCAGTGTGGATACATGAATCAAGATGGGAAAGATTGAGTGAATGCAATGATATAACTTTCTATTGTATTTTTTATTTAAGATTCCGTTTCCATGGGACAATCCCCTAATATCTAATAGGGAGTGATATATAGATGGATTGGTTTACCGAAACTTTGGGTTATTTTGTATTTGTTGTCTTATGTAGTGATGATGCTTGTTACACAATTTTGCTTGTACTTATTAGGTATTATTTCCCTCGTAGTTATAATTCTTTTTTTTCCAATTTTCTGTTGAATGAAGTCTCGTTTGCTGTTTTATTAGTTATGTATTCTGTTGCATGTTAGAATATGGTGAGGAGCTTATGATAGATCTTGCTGCTGTGCTTTTATGCCCTCTATTACTTTAGTTATGATTGACATGATTAGTACTAATTGCGGTGATCAAGGAGCCGACTTAATGTTGTGTTTCTACTTTGTTATTTAAACATATGCTTCATTTAATCTCGACTCAATACTACCCTACCATTTTTGCCTTACAACTTAAAAAGTAGTTAGAACATTCAACAACAAAACTCAACAGTATTAATCACAGCTTACATAATGCATATTTTAAATCTAAACCATATTATAAAATTACATATTAAATTACTAAACATATACAACAATATTAAATTCTCCAACCCAGTTTTCATTATTAAACCATACTTCAAAATTTCAATCACCAGTTTCAAAATATTAAAACATATTTCGAAATTTTAAATCCTATTTTATATTATTCAACCTTTAAAAATAAATCTATAGTTTAAAATATTAAACCAAACTTTAAAATTGTTATCCCTACTTTAAAATATTAAATCTGTTTTAATCCCTGTTGAAAATATTAAACCTTAATTTAAAATTATAATCCCTACTACAAAAATATTAAACCCTAATTTAAAATTATAACCCCTACTACAAAAATATTAAACCCTAGAATAAAACTTTTTTTTGGTAGTTTAAAATAGTAAACCAAATTTTTAAAATTTTAATCCCTACGTTAAAATATTAAGTCTGTTTTAAAATTTTAATCCCTACTTTTAAAATATTAGGTCTGTTTTAAAATTTTAATCCCTGGTTTAAGATATTAAACCCTAATTTAAAATTATAATCCCTATTTCAAAAATATTAAACTTTATTTCATATTTTAAATCTTTAGTTTTAAATAATAAAACTGATTTAAAATATTATTCCATATTTTGAAGTATCAAACCCATCTTTCAAATTTCCGTCTCAACATTAAATATTATACCCCTGCTTTTAAATTGGCCTCCAATGATTGTGAAAATAACTAACCCTTCTTTAAAATTGTAATCCCTAGTTTTAAATAGTGTAGTCTACCACAAAAGTTTTAAAATATATTGAAATTCAATATAAAAATTAAAATAGTAGAACTATATGGTAAAAGAGACTATAAACTAAATATTTCATGTACACATAAAATAAAAATATAGTTGAGAAATAACTTTTAGGCCTAGTAATTGGAGAAATTAAATTTGAATTAACAAAATAGTTTTTAATGATATTGAAAGTAATTTTATTAATTATACCAAGACTTGTGATTGGACCATGAAAGTTCATATTGATTATTTAGCGTAAATATAATAATTATGTAGAGTTTTTATTTTTCATATAAAGAAAAGGAAAAATAATTTTAAATGTGAGAATGAAAGTTTTAATTTTTTTCGCCGTGCAATACTCAATTCATAACTGCAGTATATAAAGCTAGCAGTGTTCTTCGTTCGGTGTGACGGAAGAGAAGGGAAGATGGACTTATTGGAGTTATGGGCAATCTTCGGCCCCGGCGTCGCGGGCACCGTCTTCGGCGTCGGTTGGTGGATCTGGCTCGATGCCGTCGTTTGCAGCTCCGTCACTGTTCCCTTCCTTCACTACCTTCCTGGTGAGTGCTCAATTTCTCATTTCATCCGTCGGTCTTTCAATTTTAGGGTTTATAGTAATCGATTCTACTTTTGATTAAAGGAATTTTCGCATCTCTTGCGGCTTTGATGTTCAATTGCGTTAGAAAAGAAGACATCGATTATTCTCCCTATGACGAAGGCGAGTGGAGGTACTCAATACATCGAATTAGTCAATTTATGTTTTCCCTAGCACTCTGGTTGATGTCTCAACTTTCGATTAATATTTCTAACAACTGTGTGTGGAATGTTGATGTACTTGTGTCTGGACTGTGTTTGTGCTTATATTATGTATTATGTATGTGTCCAAACTAATAAGTTAAAAGAACAGCTTAGTAGTAGTATGCTTGATCTTTCGACGTTACTTTTTCACAAAGGTGCTATTTTTCTCCTAAAACACTGACCACTAATTAAATGCTTCTGGACTTTAGAGGTAACAGCTCTCTTTCACTTTTACCCTTCCTCCAAACTGCTACAATGAGAATAGAAACACATTGAATTTGAAGTCTAGTGTTTAGATTGTGAGGAGACATGGTGATCATGTTAGTACTTAGCCTGCGCCAGCAGATAATGGACAATAACAATAACAAAAGCTTTGTTCCACTAGGAAGCAGATAACAAGCATGATATAAAAGATTTATGTGCCTTAGTGTCCCCATCAGGAATCACTATTTTATTTGATAGAGGAATGTGAACATGCAAGAGGCGTAAAAGTGAAGCATGCCTATGTCATTGGTGCATGTTGTGTCTTACGTCAAATTTACTGATAGTCATATTATTTTTGTTTCCCTTAGCTTAAGGCCTTAAGCGATAAGTATCACTTCCTCTTTGTTGTCTTGGAAATTTCTTTTGACCACTTTTTGTTGTTGACAGATTGAAGTTGTGGCTCTTCATTGCATATGTTGTATCCTTTGTTTCTTTGGCTGGATCAGCAGGTCTACTGATCCAAGACTCACTTGATAAATCTGCCCCTTCAGTTTGGACTGGAGTTGCAGGTGTTTTGCAGTGTGTTTGTGTCTTGATCAGGTAAGTGCTGTTTGAACTTACAATGATTCATCTGTGTTGTCTTCATCTGTCTTGCTTCTCTTGAAAGCCTATGCAATCATAGTTATTTATCATTGTCTGAGAACCTTTTGTTACCTCAGGCTCCAGTTGTGATGCACACGTACCTTGTTTTTGCAATTGAAAAATTATATGTTGAAAACATCATAACCATAAAAAACTAAAAATGATAAAGAAATGTTTACGGAAGTGGATATTTAGAAAGCTCTTTCAAAATGATTTTCAAACTGTTCGCATTTGCACCTAAGTTTTATTTCAATTGTCTATATAGGATAACAATTAACTACTATGATAATGATTTCCAATGTCTTGATTGTAAATAAATATATCCAAAAACAGCTTGAAAATGCAACTAAATATACCTCCGGTTCCATCTATTAAAGCTTGAAAGGGAGACATTTTTATGTTAATTTCAATTTAAAAAAAATGATTTATTTCCCTTGTAGCATGAATGTCTGCACTTTTTATTTTCTTGTTTATTACTTATATTCTAATTTGAGTTGATTGCATACAGTGGACTGGTATATTGGACTTCTCATCCTGAATAAGGTGCACCAAGATGACTTGGAGTTTCAAACTATACCAGGTTATGTCCAACCACGTATTATCTTGTTTATTTTATGTAACGGAAAATAGCTGGCTTTATGTAAATCAGTAAATGTAAATTGTGCTAACAATCTTGAGCCTTTGGGTATATTGGTGTTTATTGTTTTATATAGTTGATAAAGATCTGTTTACCGAAGTAATTTCAATGGCATGGTGTTGGTATGTATTAAGATCCCCTACCCACACCCCCTAATTTTCCCAGTATTTTGAATTCAGAGCATATATGAAAGGAAGCTCTTTGCGTTTATAACTGATAATATTTGAGTGCATTTGTGCTTGACTAGAAAAACTTTCTCGAGGATTCAGATTGTTGTGTACGAAAGTTTGTGTAAATAACATTATTGACTGTGAACACCTTAGGCGGTACTTGGCAGTGATTCCCATAAGCAATTATGTCGTCCTTCATTTATAATCTGAACATTTGCTGCTTCTTTGAAAAAATATATAAATGGGCCAAAGCCCAGCAGAATAATTACAATTCCAGGTAAACAAGGGTATGAAAGCCCATGCATACTCAGCTTGAGTCAATAACTCAAGATATGCAGGTGGAAAGGTTTGTTTTGATGTTAATTGCCCTTGTTGGATGCTGTAGAAATTTGGCATTTTGATATGACATTTTCATGCTTTTGGTAGATCGTTGTGATGGAGTTCACTGTGGAAGGGCTTTCTGTGGCTGCTAATGTGATGTAGTTGGACTCTGATTGTTAGTATTTTGTGGACCAAGTGTTAATTAATGTTTTGCCTAATGAATGTGGAGTATTTTTTTTTTTTTTTTTGCATCAATAAAATTCTCGGCATATTCCAATTATTCGGAAATGTAATAAGTACATTCTGGAAAATTTATTTTGGAATGAATGAAAGGTGGTTAAAAATTTTATGATGCTGGAAAAGAAAAGGCCATGAATGTGTCTTGTCCTGGCCCATTTCTGTATTAGTCTTGACATTCTTTCATGATCATAGATTTTCAATCACATTCTTTATGCTTAAGCTGCACATGCAATTTAGCGGGGGATACTACATCTCTCGAAAACGTTTTCATGTTGAAATACCATCTCCATAAGCGTCAACACTCATTGTAGTAGTTTTTTGAGGATTCACTATAGTTGAAATTCAAACTAATAGTTTATGTGTGAAGGAACAAGTTGCTATTTTTAATTGCAGTTGCTATCAAACTATAGGTGCACACCTGGAAATTTTACCCGTACCTTAATATTGTAGAGCCCGTTTTATATTAAGTAAAAGAACAAAAATAAGTTGCCTAAGTGTTTTTATCATGAAGATTAATTAAAGTTAATTAATGTTGTGAAAAAAAAAATTGGATAATTGATAATCTATAACATTTTAGTATAAAAATATTGTCAATTAATGAAAACCATGACACTGCAAAAATATAATATATTTCATAAAATTAATTTTCAGAATTCTCCCTTCTAACTTTTTCCAAATATTTTTGACTAAATTTTCTTTAAGTCGGCTAAGACTCGAATGAGAATATAATTATATGACAATTGTTAAGATTATATGTTCTACAATATCATTAATATGAGTGTTGTTTGTTCGTGATAATCATATTATGCAATATGATTCATCATTAAATTTGTATTTGCAAAATATATTAGAATACTCTAAATATACATTTAATATTGTTTATGGACTATTTTTGGTGTTGTCTAAATATTTTTATTTTCTTCATGCGTTGAAATGACTTTCACTATTGTGTACAAATCTAGACAACACTTGTCATCCAATAAATGTTTTATAATCACTACATGAATGTACAATTTGACATAATTTCATTAAAAAAAATCATTAAATATATTAGATGCACTTGATGTAGTTTTATAATCACTACATGAATGTACCATGTGACATAATTTCATTAAATATATTAGATGCATTTCATATAGTGCTAAAAAGAGTATTTCAAATTTACAAGTGACAGTTACTTGAGATTGATTGTTTTTATTCCTAATGCATATAGTGAATTGATGCTGACATAATTGGAAAATCACGAGTTGTTCTCGTTTATAATAGTTGGTTCGTATCTTTTCTTGTTAAGGATGATAAATGAATCAGTTTCTTTTTAGTATTTTATTAAAAATTGTGTTGATTTTGTTTGGAAATTCTTACATTAAAGGTGTGATATTAGAAAACTTTAAATTAGATATAAAGATATTTTATTAAAACTTATTTTGATTCTTCCTCCATCCCATATCCTCTTCCTGCACCCCATACTTATTATTGGTTAGAGTATGATTTTGTGTTTTGGAGACGGTTGATGGCGAACGATCTGATACAACTGTATGACACCCCATTCGGTTCACATTTAGAAAAAAAATGTAAAACGGATGAAAACCCGGATGAGCATGCCATTCGGTTGTCATTTTTTCTTTTACAAATGACAACCGGTTCACATTGTTTCAATTTTTTGTTTACTCTTTTGTTTTTGGTTACCTTTCGTCCTACTTTTTTTGTATTACCTTTTGTCCGATAAGACAAGATGTTGGTGATGATATGCTATCTTGATCAATTTTGGGTGTTTTAATTTCTTCTTTGAAAAATTACTGATAAATGTTGAGTGTCATTTTTTATTATTTTTTTTTAACAATAATCAAGCATATTCTTTAACACATTCAATCAAGATCAAATTAATATTATATCATCTGATATTGATAAGATGATTTTAGGTTGTTGATGAAGACTTATACTATATATTGAGATTTATGACAAACGATGAATAAATATAATTTTGGAATTTTATGAATTTTTACCAAGTTTATAGTAAATTTTAATAATATTGATAATTTCGGTAGATCGAAATTCATAACATACTAAAAAAAAGGAAACATGGAAAACAAATATGGGAAGTTAAAAAAGTGTGAATTTTTTTTTACACTCAATACCATTTTATAGTCACTCATTTGATTATCTTAACGCTAAAAAAATAAAATCCAACATATAATTGTAACATTTAAATTTATTAGATTAAAATTCAATAGTTCCTTTGTTTGGTTGCAATTATTTACTTAATTAATAGAGCATTCAAACATAGTCTTTATAAGCAGTAGATTCTATCAAACATAAGTGTCTTGCTTAGCGTAACATATATAAGTCTTGAGCATTCCACACTACTTGTTAAACTCATAAATACTTCTTCTATCCTTGTCAAACTCACGTTCGGATGAGGACAAAATCTAATCATATACAACCTACCACACCTAAAATATTTGACATTAGGTGATAATTGAGGGTTGGATCCTCCACTATTGAAGGATTTGGGCCTAGAGTAAGGTTTCTTCTTATCTTATATCTTGGTCTGCTTTTGCAGGGTCCTCCTACCATCTATGACTTAGCAATTTTGCTACTAGTCTACAAATTTTCCACCACCTCAGCTTTCTCCAATAGAGCAGGAAACTCTCTAAAGGACATAGAAGCCATCACCTCTTTAATCTCTTGCCTCAACCCAAAATCAAATTTTCTGCACCTCTCCAAGCTTCAGTCATAATTTGGGTACTGAACCTAGTCAGATGTTTGAATCTAGTAGCATAATCAGTAACTGAAAGATTTCCTTGTTCTAGCTGCATGAACTCAATTTCTTTTGCATATCTAAAACTCTCAAGAAAGTACTCCTCCAAAAATCTTACTTTGAGACTTGCAAATGACATCTTCTCCTCTTCCTTCCATCATAATCCACCAAAATTCAGCATTTTCAGTAAGCATATACACAACATAGGATAATTTCCTCTCAGGGCATTGTGTGGCTTCAAAAATTCTTTCAATGTCTCTCATCCAGATCTGCTTCATCTGACTTTTCTCCTCCATTAAACTTTGGTGGATTATGTCTAAAGAAATCTTCCAAACTTAAGGTATGGTGCTGATGATGAAGCTGGGACGCTTTAACTACTAGTCCAACATTTTCTAATTGATGAAGGGTAGCCTAATGTTGTTGTACCATAGTAGCACTTTGTTGCTGTAAGGTTATTGCCATCATTTCTATTGTTCGGGCTAAATTGGACATACCAACTGATTGAGGATGGGTAGTTGGTTTATGTGCCATCTTCTGAGCTTATAAGGAAAGATGTTACAACTAATTATAAGAATCATAAAATTATCCAAACATCCAAGACAAACCAAATAACATACACATCATCATCCAAAACTTATCTTAAACATACACTCAAACATCAATGTTGAAAAATATGATAGCCAAAGTTCAAGAGTAGGGGGTTTAAATTGAACTATTAATTCTTTTTGCAAGATGAGTATTTTTATGAAACTATGATCACAATACAAGGAATGCGTAAACACAACCAATTAAAATGCAAAACAACAAATTGAAAATGCTATAAGTGTGTGCAATCAGTAAAAACAACTAGTTAAATTGTAAAAACAGCTAGTTGAATTTTCTGGTAGAATTAAAATAATAGAATAACAAGCTAAATGGTAAAACAGTAGGTTAAAATTTCTTCTCCTATACTTAGAAAAATTTCTCTAATTCCAGCAGAAAACAATTGGCTGAAAATATATTTTCTAAAAACAGTATTGAACTAAACCAGAATCAAGATACAATGATCAAGAATCTAGTTTAGAAACAACTAGTTAAATCTGAAAAACAGTAAGCTGAATTATTTAAAGCAAAGTTGTGAAAGTGATTTATACAATGATGATGTTAAAACATAACTAGATTTTCACAAATGTGCGAAAATCAATCTTTTAACTTCTTTCAAAAACAGTTTGAACAAAGAGATGGCAGAAGATGAAAAACTAAGTATATAAAAGCCAACAAAGATGTAAACAAGACTGTAAAAATGGTTAATAAAATTTGAAAGCAAGTTGTTAATACAGTTTTGTCAAAGCTTTATATAACTAGAAAATTGTCCTTTCGATCTTTTATGAAAACAAATTTAATATATCAATAAAACTTAAATTTTAACCAAGAAATATGTATAACAACTCTACACAAGATTTCTAGAAAATTAACAAGTTAAAAACTTATTTCAGCTAGTTGATTTTGTAGTCAGAATTGGATTTTAGGTGTTGTCTAAAAAAACAACCGACTGGTTTCCAATTTTAAGAGGTTGTTTATACCAGAAAATGTGAATGTTGCAGAATTAAGATAAAGAAGATCACACAATGATTTTGATTCTGGTTCACTCTTCCTCAAGAGCTACATTCAGTCCTTTGCACAACAATGCAAAGATTTCCACTAAAATCAATAAGTTTACATACAAATACACAATCAAGATTCAATCTTGAACCCTACAAGATTAACTCTACCCTTATGCAGGACCATACCACATGAGATACACCACCCTAGTGCTAAATGCAGAACCCTATTATGCAAACTTACAACACATAAACAAAATTACAATTTCACACAAACAATGCTCAAATACCCTATTCAAGCATAAACCAATACAAGATACAATAGAGCAGAACATATCTTAGTCAAATCAACAATGACTTATCTTTGTAGAGAATAGCTACTGGATGCCTTTCTAATCAATATGCAAGCAAAATTTCCTTCAAGAATGAGAATCCATCACTATAATTATGTAATATAGTTTACTTTTAATATGTATACTATTCTTTCCTACATCATATATTGGAGTCTATTGTTGTTTGATAAAATTGAATTTTGAGGATTTATTAGCATGTATGAAAATTGTTTATAAAAAAGTAAAAAATATTTAAAAATAAGTAATAATATTATTAAGTTTAATCATTGATTTAGTTATAAAAAATTATTTATTTTAGCAATTGAAAATTATTTCACTTTAGTCAATGAAAATAATTTTAATTTAACCATCGAATTAGCTATTGAATTTTATTTCATTTTAGCTATCATTTTGTTATAAAAACAATGTCATTTTAGTTACCGAATTAGTTACTAAAATATAGTCACTGAATTAGTCACCGAATTTTAGCCACTGAACTAGTAACTGAATCTTTTATCAATTTCTGGTGACTAAATTGATTTCCAAGAATTATTGAGACCAAATATTTTGTCACCGATTTTAACGACCTATTTGTCGATTGTTAATTTGTGACTCAACAAAATTCGGTCGCTAAGTATTTAGCGACTAAGATTGTTGTCACCACTTATTTTTGATCGCTAGTATAGTCGATAATGCATTTAGCGATTGATTTTTGTCATTTAGTGACCGATTTTGGTGATCACTAAAACTAATTTTTTGTATAGTGCATGATGATCTTGAATAAATCTTGATCAACTTCTCTAACTTTGAAGGTATTTCTCCAAGAAACTCTCAAATAATTCTTTAAAATGTATTTCATAACTTTACAAATAATTTTCCATTTTTAAAATGGTATTGCACGCATGGTTTTATAGTTAAAAATAGCCCTCTCAAGTAAAAACATATTGTTTATGAATAGTAAATATTTTGTGAAAGTACGCATTAATGTTAATAGTAATGAATTTCATTAAACAACAACTACTAATACAATTATAAATAAGATTAGAAAATAATTTACTATACCGTGATTGACAATTTTAAATATATTTTACATACAAATTAGGAAAGATTTACACTTGACTTTGCATAAAATTCCGTCAAATTTGTTATCTAAATCTTGATGATCACTATAAATCTAATAGTTTTTGTCTTTTTTCTGAATTCTCTTTAATCAAAAATTTGTGTAAGAACTCAAATCTCTCTTATGATATTAAACATGAATTTACAGAAAATATATTATAACACTTTCTTACTCTTGAAAATATTTAGTTAATGAAATATATCTATTAATCAAATATATCTTAATAAGAAAAAATATTAACGTAATACATACATATCAAAAAATTATTTATTATTTTCTTCTATAATTAATATATGTAACGAATGTATCAATTTGACTATGCTTGATTTTTAAAATCTAGTGTATATATATATATATATTACTTACTTCTGTTCAATAAAAAATTAATAAATGTATTATTTAAAAAAAATGTAGCCAGTTTATTTAATGTATCTGTTTATAAATCTAATAAAGAATAGGAAAAATTAGGAAATACACATCATTTTTTCTTAAAATATTCAAAATAAATTAATGATTAAAAAATTGATATTATATAATATGGTGATATGATTTTTAATCTTATTATGCATACTTAGCTATTTGAATATATATATATATATATATATATATATATATATATATATATATATATATATATATTTATAACAATATTACGGGTAGGAGTATCATTAATTTTGTTGAAGAATAAATTTTATGGAGAAACATATTTTTCCCATCCGAAGTTCAATGTTATGAATAAATAAAATATTATCTCTAATTGGGGCATGACTTATGTCAATTACTCCATACCGAATGGCACCATTCAAATTAACTAAGTTAAAGAAACAACTAGAAGATGAAACAACTAGAAGATTTATTGCAGAAATAGTTCATTCGACCTAGTGTTTCTCCATGGGGAGCTCAAGTACTATTAGTAAAGAAGAAAGATGGTTTATCTTGTCTACGAACAAGCTCACAATCAAGAATAAGTATTCGCTTCCAAGAATACATGACTTGTTGGACCAACTACACGGGGCAATTATCTTTTCAAAGATAGACTTGTGCTCAGGTTATCACTAGATCTTAGTTAAAGCTGAAGATGTGCAAAAGACAACTTCTAGATCAAGATACAACCATTATGAATTCTTAGTTATGCCTTTTAAAGCGACCAATGCTTCAATCATCTTCATGGATTATATGAATTGAATCTTCAGGCCCTTTCTAGATAAGTTTGTGGTGGTATTCATAAATGATATCCTGATCTATTCTCACTTAATAGAAGAACATGCATATCATCTCAAAACTATTCTGAATATTTTAAGAGAAAAACAATTGTACGCCAAACTTTCAAATGTGAATTCTGGATATCTGAAATACAATTTTTAGGATATGTTATCTTTGCTCAAGGAATCTCAGTAGATCCATCTAAAGTGGAAGTTGTACTTAAATGGGAATATCTTAAATTTTTTTACAAAAATTAGAAGCTTTGTGGGGCTAGCAGGATATTACAAGAGGTTTATAAAAGGCTTTTCTAAGATAGTTACTCCTTTGACTCAATTGACTAGAAAGGATCATCCTTTTACATGCACGGAGCAATGTGAGAGGAGTTTTAAAGAGTTGAAGAGAAGGTTGACTAATGCTTATGTTTTGATAATCTCTGATATAAATAAGCCTTTTGATGTTTTTTGTGATGCCTCCTATTAGGAATTGGATTGTGTGTTGATGCAAAATAAGAAAGTTGTTTTGCCTTAAAAATATAGAGTTCTACCATTCTCGACAACTGAAGGTGCATGAAAGAAATTACCCAACTTACGACTTGAAACTGGAAGCGGTTGTTTTGCCTTAAAAATATAGAGTTCTACCATTCTGCATGCTGTAAATTTATAAAAAATGGTATACGTGGGTGGATAAGATGTAAAAAAAATCTCAATAACACTTGATAAAATATTTTATTTTCTATTTTTACTATAGTGAACGAGAATCGAATTGTAAGTGTTATGTTTCACTAGCCCTTCTTTTCCACTTATTATATATATATATATATAATCTCATTTCATGAAAAATGTTATTTTAGAAAATATATTTTATTAAAATATTATATTGGACAAATCATACTCCTGTGTTTTCCAAATTTGGATGCATAAATAGGATAAAATTATAGAACTATTTTTCGAAAAGGTAAAAAAAAAAACTAGTCACCTCCTATAAAAAGAAGTATAATAATACATAAGAAAAAAAATGCTTAAATAGTATTTATAATTGTTTTAAAATTTTCACAAAATATTGTGTGATAATACACGGCTTGACAATCATTTTGGCCCGATAGACGATATGTCAAAAGATCATTTCTAAACTTTGTTTCATAAATATTTTCGTGAAGTATGATGACATGGAGTAAATCTAGATACAATAAATAAAGATTTACTCTATGTTTTTCCTACTGGTTTATTTGATAACGTAAACTTCATCTATTTCTCAGTTAAATTGATTGAGTTTCACTATGCAAACTAGTTGTACAAGTTGTAAACTCGGTATTATTTGAAACTCTGTCATTACTGGACAAAAACTCAAGTATTACTAGACACAACCACACTTGATTAAAAATTTAGTGTATTGTTTGAAATGTAGTTACTTTTAAAAAAAAAATTGAGTATTATGTAAACCTTAATCACTTGCTGATGTTAACAGGTTGCTTTAATGGCAAATTCATCAATTGTAATTGTAGTAAATAAGAAATATAACCTTCAATGGTTATCAATAATTAAAGTAGATTTAAGAGTAATTTTAGTGATTGATTTGATAAACATATGTGCATAAAAGCAATTAAATAATTCTAGTAATAGTTGGAATGCAGAAAAGTTGAAGAATAATATAGACTTCACCAAACATCACTCTCATCTATAAAATCATTTATCTTCTTTTCAAACAAATATCAATGTCAACCTACAAGAATAATCAAACCTTAATTCCTTATGTGAATCATTCTAAGTTTACCTATTAATCATTAATTCTTTAATCAATTAATAAACAAAACTTGTTTTCCTCATGGCCCTCTTAAGAAAACTAGTGATTCAAGTTCTATCCCTAGATAAAAGCGTCATTAGGTATTTTGATTTAATTCCAGATTACAAATTATATTTTCTAATACCCCAAGATTAAATATCAAAACATGGATAATCAACCAATAAGCTTTAAGCATAATCAAAATAATAATATTGAAAGAAAAGACATATATATTAATACCAACACAAAAGTTTAGTTTGTTACATTTAATCCTAAAGAAAATGGGTTTAGTTTCTGAGTTCCATAAAGGAATAAACATTAGAATGAACAATAGAAGAAGATGATTACACCAAAAGGATTGAAATTGATTTGTTGAAACCTTAGCAGTCATCAAGTTTGACTTTTTCTTTCCCAAGATGAGAGATGTTTAACCTTAGGAAAGAACCCCTTTAAATACAATTTAAAAAATTAAGTTAGTGATGTTTGTGCCTATAACAATTATCTGGCAAAAGGCACAAGTGTATAGGTTTTCTCTTGGCCCAATAGTGCTAGGCACAATTCAGTGGTGCCATGAAATTGTCAACATCAATAGTCAACTCTAGCCTTATTTTCCTTCTCATGAATTGCATTCTTAGTCTTCTTGACCCAAGTGTCTCATATTCATTTATTAGACCAAATTAATGGGGATTAATGGTATAATTTGATTATAAAAGTCAAGTAACCAATTATTTATTTATAGAAAGAGATAAAGACATGGAAAGTAGGATAAAAATTAACACTATCAAACTACCCTAAACTTGGAACCTTGCTTGTTCTCAAGAAAATGTAAATTAGCACAAGTAGATAACTAATAAAAAATGGTATAAAATTAGCACAAGTGATTTTCTCTCCTCAACCACTAATTTTCCACAGTTTAACTTTGCCTTTTGTTTTAAGAGTCAAAGGCATGCAAGATCACAAGGACTTCTATGAATTGTAATGAGGCTAAGCTAAAAAGGAAATTGTTTTTTTAGATAAGAAAAACACTTTGAGAAGGGAAAACATTTAGATCAATTGATGAAATCAACACAGTTTACCCTTTTCCATTTGTAATCTAGACTTGAACCAACATCACCTTACCCCAACATTATTTTGTTTTCAAAATTTTATTTTTTTATTTAATTTTTTTTTCTTGAATGAAGGTAAATAGTATGAACCATAACCTTTTTTTTTTCTAATTTGTTCTTTATGCTCCTCTATGTACAACCTTTAATAACTTTTCCCAAACTTGAATCACACTAATGACCATTATCTTCCTACTCTCTAAACTCAAAGTGAGGTGGTCAATTGTTTCTCAACAAGGGTATATGATTCAAGGATAAGAAGAAAAATTTCTTTTAAAGCTCAAAGAATAATGAAATAGTTTGGCTGTTTGTGCTCAAACTATAATGAAATGAAAATAAAAATGATCTTGATCATATATAGACATGCAAATTAATAATTTAACATTATAACTCAAGCAAAATTAATTATAAGTTAAAAGTGATACTACTCATTGAATCTAACTTTGAAAAACAAAATCTCACCTTATTAAAATGATGATTTCTAAAAATTGTTACTAGTACTCCAAAATCATTAATCAAAAGTAAAATAATAAATGCACTCTCAACACAATAACATGTAACTACAAACTTATACTCAACAAAAGCAACACATTCAACTCATAATTATCAATAGAGATAGTACACAAAAATTCTCATATGTGACATGCAAAACTTATTCATAATGATAGAGTCTATTGCGTCATATATGTCATATCAGCTAAGTCAGATAATTATCATCAAAATAAAAGTAAACTAAAGAAGTGAAAATGAAAAATGAAATCTAAAGAATAATAATCAAATAAAATCTTTGAAAAGTTTTATTTTAGAGCAAATCCTGATCATTATAACATATCCTCTTCCTCAGTTTGCAAATGGGCCTAAACCCTAAGGTCAAAATTTTTGTTTGTTTATGCTCGCTGACGTCGGGCACCACATTCCATCGTATGGCGTCATCTTAAGTCTGCACCTATACATGAAAAATTCTAATACTACTACGCTGGGCGAAATGCCTGGCGTTGGGATTATAAATTGAAAATAATATATAATGATTTATAGTTTAGTATTTATATTTAATGATTTGACTATAATGTATATTTAATTAATATTATATTAATTTTATTATGTAAAAACTTTTAGTTATAATAATAAATTTTTAATCACGAGATTACGGAAATTTGTTGAGATCGGTGATTAAGTGTGTTTATTTTAAACCTGTAAATTTAAAGCCTAAAAAGATAAAGAAAAACCTATTAACCTTATGTGAAAAATGTATGTCAAATACAAGAAAGATGATTGAATAATATTTAATGCCTTTTTAAAATTTTCAGAGAGTATTGTTTGATAATACGTGGCTAAATAATAATTTTGACTTAATAGCCCACCTGTAACCCCTATGCAAACCGAATAATATTTGGAACATTGTTACTACTTATTAAAAACTTAAGAATTATAAATCACACTTGGTCAAAAATTCAATAATCAAATATATGAGTATTATTTAAATCTTACATAGTACTAGCTGATTCAAAGAGTTTTTGTTGTTTCAAATGTGTCACAACCGATATCATTTTAAAATAATTTTTACTCCTTTTAAATATAATTCTTAACTATAAGACTTTATTAGACTTAACTATGAATAATAAACATTCAAACATAGTTCTTATTCTTTTATTGGACTATTATTCAATCATTCAGATTTAAAAAGTATAAATTAATTAAATATTTTTAAACTTATCCTGATTTTATACATCCAAAACATAGTCATATTTATGATTCATATCATAACATCTTAAATAATTTACTCACACAATTTACGTATTGTCTTCTTTAATCGTATTTGATGATAATGTTTTTAAGAAAAAAATATTTATCTTATTAATACCCAAGTTGCAACAATAAAGAAGAAGATAAAAACAATATAGGAAAGTAGAAGAGAATTATTTTAAGATAGATAACAAATACTATTTAATTATTAAAGTTTATTTCACATAATTGTGTACGAGTATTTTTTCTTATAACAATTTTTCACTCAAGAATTATTGTTATAAATTATAACTTATTCTTCACACTCTTGGATGCAAGTTTTTATTACGTTGTTCACAATATCACACGCACCTGAAAAATAAATAAACTCAACGGTCAAAAATCATAAACAAGTAAAGTTATTTATCAAATCGTGAAAAAATAATTAATAAAATCAAATAAAGAGAAAATTTATAAAATCCTAAAAATAAGTAAATGTTTTGTGAAAATACATATAATGAATTTGGTTAAACGACAACTACTAATATATTTTACATACAAATTAGGAAAGGCTCACACTTGACTTTGCATAAAACTCCGTCAATTTGGTTATCTAAATCATAATGGTAATTATAAAGATAATAATGATAATTATAAATCTAATAGTTTTTATATCAATTTTTTTCATAATTATTTTCTGAATTCTCCAATAAATATTGCATTTACCTACAGCAAAAATCCATATGTAAATATAAAAATACATATAATGAATTTCATTAAATGACAACTACTAATATATTTTACATATAAATTAGGAAAGGTTGACACTTGACTTTGCATAAAACTCCGTCAATTTGGTTATCTAAATCATAATGATAATTATAAAGATAATAATGATAATTATAAATCTAATAGTTTTTGTATCAATTTTTCATAATTATTTTCTAAATTCTGCAAGAAAAATTGCATTTACCTACCGTATACATACAAAAGTGATAATCAATACACCAACACTAAATTTGCAATCACATACTCATTAATAATATTCTTGTCATGACTCTTGTAATTATTATTTTTGTCATATTAATAAGTATAATATTAATAGTATTAAAATAATAATAATATTATTATAAATATTAATAATAATAGGAATTATATTAATGATCATATTAATATTAATTATAATAATATTAATAAATATAATATCAAAATAATATTAATTACAATATTAATACTATTATTCTTAATAACATCAATATTAAGACTAAATATAATAATAATATTATTAATAATATAGTATTATTATTAATG
>Ga0209489_102722_pt1 | contig 35485 bp, 15 predicted proteins | sample SiratrowhiteBW_FD_187527 | JGI IMG/M metagenome (GOLD analysis project Ga0209489, IMG submission 187527) | Root nodule microbial communities of legume samples collected from California, USA - Siratro white BW (SPAdes) (version 2) | ecosystem: Host-associated > Plants > Roots > Nodule | place... | reverse complement strand
ATATATGAAATTATATCACGGTTATGGTTTTTTTTCAAGAAAATCTTATTATTAGAAAAAAATTATTCATAATTTATAATTAAATAATAAATAATTATGTAGTGATTGGGATGTTATAACCATTAACTATTATAAAATAAAAACAACTTCTTATATTTATCAATAATTTTATTATTTATTTAAATTACATTTAAGCGCATAATTATATTTCACGCCAATCATATAAAATTAATTCATTTATTTTTTAACGTGAAATTGTCACCTAACTTAACTAAAATTGATGACAAATCTGAAAGAAAAAGAAAAAAAATATAAAAAATCCTCACTTTTAGTCTAATTAAAATTATCACTAACCTTTTACCTACTAAAAGATATAATCCCATTAATTAAGTAAAAGGTTAGAGAAATGGAAAGCGGATGATCTTACAGCAAATTAATTAAATAAACTATAATTGTTTGATCAACATATTCGTTGTATAAGGTAGTTAGTAGATATTTAGCGTGAAAATGCACTAAAGTATGCTGGGCAGCAACTTTTATGGAAGCTTCAAGAAATAATTTAGTAGGAGCTGGAAAAATATTGCACTAGGATTAATAGTTTTGGAAAATATATCATGATATATTATCTGCTAATTTAAATGCAAGAAATATATATGAGGTATAGTTTTTTTTTTTGGAAAAAAATGATTTACTTTCCCGATGTATTATGGAGTGTTTTAAAGATTTTACACTCAAACAACGTCATAATTTTTTTGTTTCTCGTAAAGTTTTCCAATTTCTTAAGTTTCACTTATTCCAATAATAAATATACAATATATAAATGAATTAAAAGTTAAGCACAAACCAGACATAAAAATGCGATTTAATGAATTCGAAAATAAAAGAATCCACGAATTCAGATAAAAAGTTGAATGTAATTATGTCAAGATATATTAGTAATAAAGTATTCTTTATAGTATATACATTAAAGTATTCTTTATAGTATATACATAAATACATAATGTGAACAGATAAATAGAAGGTGTAATTGATTTATAGAGATGTAATCTATATCTGAGCTTTTAAAAAAGTTTAAAATCTGAAAAGATAAATAAGATACGTTATTGATTTAGAGAGATGTAATCCATATTTAAACTTTAAAAAATGTTTAGAATCTGAAAAGATAATTATATTTTTAAATATATATACACACGTAATACTTCTTGATTATAAAGATCTAATCCGTATTTAAAAGATACTCTTATATATTTCAATCATTATTTTCATATTTATATGTCTAATCAATCTATAATCTTTATTAGATTACTTGTTATCTACGCTTATATTATTTCCAATAGATTATTACTTTTAATTATATCTTTAAACTAAAATGTGATAACATTTATTATAAAAATCTTTTACTAACTGAATATTTTGGGATCACAAGAGAAAAAGACAAAAGATTAAAGAAATTATAATAAATGATTAAAGAAAATATAATAAATGATTAGAGAAAATATAATAGCTGGTTAAAGATTAAAGAAAATGTAATAAATGATAAATAAAATTACAATGTAATCATTTTTCGCTGACCCCTTTATATACGACGTTGGTACGTAGAAAAAAAAATAAAAAACATCACGAATTAGAATTGTTCCTGTGCATTTCTCTGTTCTCGGACGTTGAAGTGTCTTTTTCTCTCTCTCTTCCCTGCAAGATCCGCACCCAAACCCTAAACCCCTATCGCAGAGGGAGCTGAGAAGAACACGCAGCGTCGCTCACGCTACCCTTCTTCTCGCGCCTCGCTTCTTCCGATCCAGGTCAAAACTAAACCCTATTCTGTTCTTTCGCCTTTTTTTTGTTTTCTTTTTTCTTGATAGTGTTTCAAATGGTGAACTTCCGAGTGGGAATTTAGGTTTGAGGAATGTTGGTTTCGAATTTTGTTTTGGAATTGAACTTGGAAATTATTTGTCGGAAGTGGCTTGCCGTACTTGTTTTGGATCAACAGTGAATGTAGAATCTTATTTTGTTTGATAATGCAATTTTTTTAATCTTTTGGAGATATTTTTTGTTTTGATCCACGAGTGTCTATTTCATTTTCGTCTGGTTATTTTAGGTTAATCGTCGGAAATTTCTTCTATTTGTATTATTTGCGATGCTTTTTTGGGGCTTTGTGGGAGGATGTGAACGTTTTTGAAATTATTATGTTTCACATTGTTTTACTCTGTGGTGTTTATTTTGAATGTTTTTGGACATTAAGCGATTTTATCGTATAGGTTTTATGTTAGTTTTGGATTGCTATTGAAAAAAATGGTTTGGCTTTACATTTTCTTTTCTTGTCTTCTTGAATTCCTGAGATATGAATCTTTTTGTTTCCGCCTAAATTGTGCATGTTGCACATTTGATGATAAGTTGGTGATTTTAATTTTTCAGTGGGACTGCTTTTGGAAAAGTTATTATGGCAACTTCAGAACAGCAAGCCACCCCCAAAACTCCTGATGCTGATATTGTATGTATATCTAATTTTTATTTGTGCTTTTCCCAGTTAATCTTTGCACGACTGAACTGACTGATCTTGAATAAAATTACAATGTAGGTTGGTAATGCCTTCGTTGACCAATACTATCATATGTTGCATGAAAGCCCTGAACTGGTGCATAGGTTTTACCAAGATGTCAGTAAGCTTGGTCGTCCTGAACAGAATGGTCTAATGGGTGTTACAACCACGATGTTTGACATTAACAAGAAGATACTGTCACTGGGTTATGGTGAGCTCAGTGCAGAGATCATATCTGTTAATTCACAAGAATCTTATGGTGGGGGAGTCATTGTATTGGTCACTGGATTTATGATAGGAAAGGATGACAGTAGACGTAAATTTAGTCAATGTTTCTTCCTTGCTCCCCAAGAGAAAGGTTACTTTGTTCTGAATGATGCTTTCAGATATGTTGATGAAAAGGGGATTGAAATGCCTGCTCATGATACTTTATCTCCTGTCCATCCTGACACTGTTGCTGATCCTTCTGTGCTGGTGGCACATGTTCCTGAGCAAATACCTGTGACAGTTGAGGATCATAGGGAGGAAGTTTACAATCCCGAAAATACTCAAGCTTCAATTGAAGAAGAGGAAGCACCTGTACCGGAGGTTGTTGATGAAATTCCTGATGCTTCTCAGATGGTGGCTGGAATTCCATCTCAAATTGAAGACGTTCCAAAGAAGTCTTATGCCTCTATTGTTAGTATCGTTTCTAAAAATACCTTCTCCCTTTTTGGTCATTTACACTTGTACTAATTTGCTGTTTGACATACCATTTTTTTATTAACTTTGATACAATAATATGCAATGAAATGCTAATATTTGATCACAATAATACTTTTATTTTCGTTTATCTCCATTAGTATAATGAGTCATAGTTGCCTCTGTTGTTCCTTTCTAATTGGTTTATCTTTTTTAGGTGAAGGTCATGAAAGAGGGTGTTTTGCCATCTCCCCCTCAGAGATCTGGTTCTGTGAAATATGCACAGAAGAATCATGAACATAAGGAGGCTGCTGCTGCACCTCAACCATCTACTGTCATCTCGCAGGCCAATGGTTCTAGTGTAAACACTAATGGAAATGGAAACCTTCTTGAAGCAGAAGGTGTGGTACCCTTGCCAGTTACAGAATTTAATGGTATAAAGTTCATTGTGTATAACTTGGTGAGATGTATTAACTTGTTTACTTGATTTTGGACAGCTGAGGGCTATTCTGTTTATGTGAAAGGTCTTTCTTCAAGTGCTACACCTGCCCTCCTGGAGAATGCGTTTAAGAAATTTGGCCCCATTAAGAGTGGTGGTATCCAAGTTAGGACCCAAAAGGTACAATTCTTGTTAATTCTCTGCTTTTTCTTAACATGATCTGTTAGCTAATATGTTTGCATATTAATGTGTTGAACAGGGATTTTCCTATGGTTTTGTGGAGTTTGAAGTGGCAAGCGCTGTGCAAAGTGCTCTTGAGGTATTTTTTTTTCTAAATGCACCATAACAATTCATATTCAATCTTAATTTGCTTAGTATTTGAGTAGTTTAAGCAGAGAAAATAAGTTTGCCATCATATTCCAGTTTTTTTATCCTTCTGGTTATCAAATCCGTGTGTATTTGTTGAATTTTGATTTGAAGACATTTCACCACTTATAAATGGTCACTGAAATCTGATTTCAAACTGATATTAACAAATTTGCTATTTTTTATCATTCAATTTTATTCTGCATTACAAAGGCATATGTTGGTCTTGTGACAACATGTTTTAAACTTATATTATGATGTGCTTCACTTTGTGTTATTAGTTTTATAATTTGCACTACTGCTTCATTGCTTCATTGATATTTGCTAAATGATTGTCAGTACTGAAAATTTCTTAGTTATTATCTTTCCTTGTTTTGAGTTGAAGGGATGTTCTGTATGCATGCTCCCGATTTCTGTTGTGGTTAATTGCCCAATATATTATACATTTTAATCTTTATTTTAATTAAAATTTCAGGCTTCTCCAGTTTTGATTGATGGCCGGCACATTGTTGTTGAGGAGAAGAGATCAACTAAAAGTGGCAAGTGAATTTTGATTGAATCTTGGTTCGATTGACATCTTTGTGATTTAATTGCGTTCCAATTATTCAGCTATTTGTTTGCTTTTCCTTTCAGGTAATACCAGAGGACGGTTTCCATCTGGTAGGGCTCCTGGCTACAGGGGTGATGGAAGAGGACGTGGAAATTATGGAAATGGCAGGAATTATGGTCGAAATGACTTCAATGGGCGCAGTGACTATAATGGGCGTAATGACTTCAATGGGCGCAATGAGTTTAATGGGAGGGGAGAATATGGTTATCGAAATGATAACCGAGGAGGGTTTTCAAACCGTGGAGGTGAAGGTTATCAGAGAAACAATTATACGGGACATGGTGGACGCATGAATCGTCCAGCTGCTGCTGCTAATCACGCCATCAAAACTAATGGTGTTCATGTTCCTGCATCTGCTTGATCAGCTCCCTGCAAGATCAAGCAATTGGAGAATTGAGGATGGCCTTTTTGGATAAACTACTTTTAAGTTTTTAAGGTCTTTTTTTTCCCCATTTTTTGATATTGGTGGTCTTGGTAAAGGTAGTTTTTTTAATTTTTTTTATTATAGAGTCGTCCTAGCAGTAGTTTTTGTGTTTTCCCACCTTTATTGAATATAATATATATTTGGGAAAACACAATTTTGTTTTGGGGTATTTAGTAGGTGCTACATGAGAGGTTGCTATCAGCATGAATTTGCGGATATCATTTTGTAAAACACTAAACTTAGTGTTAAATATGATTTTATTCTTGGTTACAATTTTTTGCTTTTTCATTAAAGATTAAACCTCGTCAAATAGAACTTAACATAAACAATTACTAGCGACAGTTAGTACCAAAACAAGTTTTGGTTTATGAAACTCGCGAAAATTGTCGCTGTCGCGAGCCGCTTTTCATTAGTTTGGCTTCCTACTTCATAGCTTATTATACAAATTACTTATTAAATATTTGCATAAAGTGGTACCACGACCAATCATATAATAATCATTGTTGTACGTGTTTATGTTGTTTCTATTTTATAAATTTCTAAACACTTGCATTAAAAAAATATTTTTCGAGATGCTTAAGCAAATTCATTTCACAAGAATGTTTAATAGAATAGTCCAACACCATTTGAAATTAATAAATAATGTACATAAAGCATAATTAAAATTGTTGATCATAATTTTAGAAAAGTCCAGTAGTATAAAAATAAGTATTAAGAAACATATAAAACGTGATTGTATGTGGAAACAATGAATTGCAAAAACTGATCTAGTTGGCAACCACCCTGAAGTATTATAGAAGTTACAATGTATTCATGTGTTTCTAATGCAGTCTTAGTCAAACAACTGCATGTCCATAAAAAGTGACTATATTTAGGTAAGGAGGTGAAGTATATCAACAATAAATAGTTAACTTATTCTTATATTGAAAAAATGTATTTTCCATACTTGATCTCAACATCTTTCGTTCTATTCAGTTCAAATAGTAATCGTTATTCTTTGTACTGTGAAGTAGTCATACTTATAACATTCAGTTTGTTTTTAGTATTTTAATTTAAAAATCATAATTAAATCATAATCATTAACATTTAAAAATGAATCAACAATGTAATTAAAATACTTTTAAGTATATTTATGTGAACTTTTGTGATCTAAATTGACCATTCAGTATATTATATTTGGGACGTGCATTAAAAACACGGACACATTGAATATAGAAGAATTATGTAAACTTAATTTTATAATGTAAAAATTTAGTTTTCCTTTCCAATCTATTGATTTGGTGTGCAAGGAGAAAAAACATGTATAATGTGATAATCCACTGATATGATAAGTAATTGCCAACGACACCTATATTTGAAAATAATTATTATAAGAAGTGTAATTGGTCAATTATAACTTATCTATAAAATTGAAATTTCGGTAGAAAAGAAACTTATTTTCACCCTAACACCAAGTTGATGAAATTTGATTTTAGTTTTTTTTTTTTTTATGGATTTTAGTTTTTTTATGGCTCATTAAGACAAATGATAATATATCGTTTTTATAAATGCTTATAAATGTTCTTATTTATACTCTTATTTTATAAATGTTTATATTATGTTTTACAAAGAATTTTTTTGGTCTGATCATTTAAATAATCTCACAAGAAAAGTTAATATGGAAATATCTCTTAAAGAGTGTTTAAAAGTTGTTTTTATGTTAATAAATTTTTTGAAAGGATAATTTATCACCTCTACATAGTCCATCAACCTCATGTAATTTTAACTTTTTCTTAATAAGAGTTAAAAGATATTTGAATTAGGCTTACTAAGTTATGCTAAGTATCAAATCTTTCTTCAAGTGGAACTTGTTGCATGAAGATCATTTAATGCAACTCTCAATGCCTACAAGGATACATAGATGAAGAGCAAAGAATTTTTTAAAGTCTCATCACAATGGTTAAGAAGGATTTGTAATGTTTATCTCCCAAATTTTTCTATAGATATAAGATATCTCAGAATAAGAAACAACTTTTATCGAACAGTATCCTACAAGTACTTAAGTTAAAAGCTTATAAATTTAGCCTGTTACTTTAACACACTAAAAAAATTTATTATTATAGAAATTCATATTTAAAACAAAATTACCTATGCATTACTTAAATAAAAAAATATAGACAAATCATGTGTAGATAACTATTACCTACGAATTCTTAATTTGTAAATATATTCATATATTGTAATAGTTAAATAATGTCCGCATGTAGTTATTTATGTAATTAGATACAAATAAATTTGTAGGTAATTTACATATAGATAAATCTATATGTAATTATATAAAATAGATCTGTATGAACTTTGTAAATTGTATTTAGTTAAAAATTTAGACAATTTCGAGTCTCCTGGATTTCAATTAAATAAACATCTAAATTATTATCTTAATTGTTGAGAAACTCATGCTATAAACACAGGAATGAAAGAAAATGAACGAATATGAAGAAAATAGAGAACACAAGATTTAACGATGTTCAACAATTTGTCTAGTCCTCGGGAGCGTTTGAGCGACTGTGTTTTGTTATTAGAGAGATCAACCACTAGGATTGCAATTAGAGATGATTATATAAATAACCCTAAACAAGGTACAATAACCAAAATACCCCCGCACTCCTGGCCCAGCCCACAAAGCCTATAACTTCCCCTATTTGGTATTATGAGCCATACTTAACAAATCTCCACCTTGACGAATATACGCCCCCTTAGAAGATATACAATCCGGAAGTATCAAACACATAGTGGGTTGGACTACCATGCTTCTCTAGCAACTATAAACATTCAACAAATTCAAGCAATGCTTGTCTATGGTAACTGGCTTGGTTAACATGTCAGCTGCATTCTTCGCAGTACCAATCTTCTGCAACAATATCTCACCAGATGCAAGCAACTCTCTGATCTTGTGAAACCTCACATCTATATGCTTTGTTCTAGCATGATATATCTGGTTCTTTGCTAAATAAATAGCACTTTGACTGTCACAATGCAATTGAATTCCACCTTGTTGAACACCCAATTCATTTACTAACCCAGTAAGCCAGAAAGCTTCTTTTGCAGCCTCAACTATTGCCATGTATTCAGCTTCAGTGGTAGATAATGCAACAATAGACTGGATAGTTGACTTCCAACATACAGGTCCTCCACTGATAGTAAAAACATACCCAGTTGTCGACCTTCTATTATCCAAATTACCTGCATAATCTGAATCCACATATCCAACAACCAAAGGATCACCCTGCTGATTACCAAACACAATATCATGCCCCACAGTACCTCTCAAGTACCTGAAAATCCATTTGACTACCTCCCAATGTTGCCTACCTGATTTAGACATGTACTTGCTAACTTGACTAACAACATGAGCTAAATCAGGGCGAGTACATACCATTGCATACATTAAGCAGCCGACAACACTAGCATAAGGTACCTCTACCATGTCTGCAACCTCCTTATCTGTCTTAGGACACTGGTTTGAACTGAGCTTAAAGTGATTTGCCAATGGAGTGCTCACAGGCTTTGCATTGCTCATTCCAAATTTGTCTAGTACCTTCTCAACATAACCTTGTTGAGATAACCACAATTTCTTTGAGCTTCTATCCCTGTGAATCTCCATCCCAAGAATTTTCTTTGTAGCACCTAAGTCTTTCATATCAAATTCTTGACTCAATAAAGCTTTTAAACTAACAACATCATCCAAAGTTTCCGCAACAATCAACATATCATTAACATACAGTAGCAGAAAAATAAAAGAATTATCATCAAGACTCATTACATAAACACAACAATCATACTCACAACTCTTGTGGCCAATCTGAATCATGTAGGAGTCAAACCGTTTATATCATTGCCTTGGAGACTGTTTCAATCCATATAAAGATTTCTTCAACCTACAAACCAAATGCTCATGTCCAGGTTGAGAAAAACCCTCTGGCTGCTGCATATAAATCTGCTCCTCTAAATCACCATACAAGAAAACAATTTTAACATCCATCTGCTCTAAATGCAAATCCCAGATAGCTACTGATGTAAGTACTGCCCTTATAGAAGTGTGTCTAACCACAGGAGAAAAAATTTCATCATAATCTATCCCTTTCTTTTGTGAAAACCCTTTTGCTATTAGGAGAGCCTTTAACTTTTCCCCCTCTTTTTCTGATACTGTTGGATTCCTCTTGTACACCCATTCGCAACCAATAGCCTTCATTCCTTCAGGAAGGCGTGCTAACTCCCATGTCTGATTTTTCTGCAAGGATTCCATCTCTTCTACCATTGCACCCATCCAATTCTCTCTATACTGGCTAGTGATAGCCCCTTGAAAACTGGTTGGATCCTCACTGGTAATGTTAAGAGCAAAAGAAACCATATCCTCAAAACCCAATCTGGTTGGAGCTTTCACATTGGTGCGTCTCTCTCTATCTTTTGCAAGATTATAGTCCTGCAAATGAACTGTACTAGAATCATCTGATGCTGGATTAGAACTTTCAATTCTCTCTAATGTTGCTGCTGCTGGGATATGTTCTAATTCCATCTGCACCTTTTCTTGATTCTACTGCAACATCGACTGCTCATCAAAAACTGCATCTCTGCTGATCACCACTTTCTTGTCAACTGGATCCCAAAACTTGTAGCCTTTCACACTTTTCTTGTAGCCCAGAAAGATGCACTTCTTGGATTTTGCATCAAGTTTCGATCTCTCATCACTAGGCACATGCACATAAGCAAGACAACCAAATATTCGTAAGTGACTAAAATCAACTGCATTTCCTGTCCATACCTCTTCTACAACCTTACCACCCAAAGAAGCTCGTGGTGATCTGTTGATGAGGTAACATGCCATAGTAATCGCCTCTGCCCAGAAGCGCTTAGGAAGTCCTGCATTCAATCTCAAACCTTGGGGAGATCTCACACAATGAGACAAGATCAACCCATATAATGGAAAGACACCACCTTCAACCCAAAACCTTAAGGCGTTGGGTTGAAGGTGGTGTCATTCCCTTATATGTTGGCTCAGTTCTCATTCTTGTGAGATCTCCTTGGTGTTTTCCCCCTCGAATTCTCCCAACAAGTGGTATAAGAGCCGTTGGTTTGCGGCTTGGGCTAGTACAGTTTGACCTTGTATCGAAAGTCTTCTAATGGAGATTTCAGGCAAGCGTGTCCCGTATAAGTGTGTGAACGGTGGTACAAGTAAGGGGTCATGAATAATGTATTCGGGTTTGAAAATGCTTCCACTTGAGGGGGAGTGTATCAATGTGGAGGAGGGACTCTCACTTGATGGGGAGATTGTTAGGTATTCAAGTGTGAGTTTAAGTCTCACATTGGGTAGGAATGAGAAAGTTGAGCAACATATAAGAAAGAAGACCCACAAACCTAATGCCTGAAGGTTTTGGGTTGAAGGTGGTGTCATTTCCTTATATGGGTTTTGGCTCAGTTCTCATTGTTAGAGATCTCCCCGGTGTTTCTCCCTTGGATTCTCCCAACAAGTGGTATCAGAGCGAATTGAGATGACTATGTCAGGAGGTGCTAAATTCGAAGTTGTGAAATTTGATGGTCACGGTAATTTCGGATTATGACAAATGAGGGTGAAGGATCTATAAGCGCAACAAGGGCTGTTGAAGACTTTAAAGTCGCAGAAACCAACAAAGATGGAGGATGAGGATTGGGTGGATCTGCAGGAACGAGCAGCAGGAACCATATGATTGTGTTTGGCAGACGAGATCATGTACCATGTAATCAGTTTGTCATCTCCAAATGAAATCTGGAAGAAACTGGAATCCCAATTTATGTCAAAAACCTTGACGAATAAACTGTATCTTAAGCAGAAGCTGTATGGGCTGAAGATGCAGGAGGGTAACGATCTTGCACAACATGTGAATATTTTTAATCAAATAATCACAGATCTAGCGCAGTTAGATGTGAAGATCGAGGATGAAGATAGAACAATAATTCTGTTATGTTCTTTGCGTTCTTCCTACAAACATATTGTAACAACCCTTACGTATGGGAAAGAAACAATCAAGGTTGAGGAGATTACTACAACATTGTTGGCACACAACCAACGAAAGCAGAATGCAGGGGAGAGTTCTTCTTAAGGTGATAGTTTATACATTAAGGGTAGTCAGGAACGTGGAAGGAAGCAAGAGAAGGATGGTTCTGGAAAACGAAATTTCAGATCAAAGTCAAGGGAAAAAAGATGATTCAATGTTACAAGTGTAAACAGTCAGGTCATATGAAGAAGGATTGTCCAACGTGGAGAAAGCAAAATATATAAGAAAGAAGACCCATAAATCCAAAACCTTAAGGTTTTGGGTTGAAGGTGATGTCATTCCCTTATATGTTGGCTCAATTCTCATTCTTGTGAGATCTCCCTGGTGTTTTCCCCCTCGGATTCTCCCAACATTAATAAAATGAGATATTTTCTTACAAAGAGAGGGAACTATAACTACAAAGTGAAGGGAAAAAAGGAAAAAAAAGAAGTGAAGTGGAAAAGAAGGTCGATAATGTAACAAGGATGCCCAATCTCAATGTATATGTAGCACTGAACGAGTTAATAAAATAATAAAGATGAGCACACAATAATATCATTCTGTGAGAACTCTTCTTTCTCATCAATCACACACATCATCATCTTGCTAAGAAAAATATGATATTGAGAATATAAGTCCGTTATATGTTCCAAATAAATAACTGCCAAATCTTATAAGTGATTGAAGGAAATATTCAACACTTACAAGAATTCATTATTTGGGGCACATGGAGACCAAACTATGAAAAAAAGAAAAACTCAATAATGTTTAGTTGATGAATCTTCCATCATATACTTTATACTTTAAGATATAAGTATTAATCACAATGAAACACTAAAACTAAGAATTTGTAATGCAAGAAAAGCAGAAGAAAATTTAAGGTAACTTCTAAACATTTTAGCAGAAAATCTTTGCTGAAAGTGAGAGATGATCAGGGATTGGTAGATAAGAGAGCAACAACCTGAAAATTTGTTCTTTCTGTAAAGTTCAAGAAATACATTAACAACAGTATATAAGAACCTCCTAGTAGAATTTCGAAGGCAGAATCTCTGACCTTGAATTTGTAAGTTTCATTCATCTAAAACATACAACTTTTTTAACACGACAGGACAACTAAGATGCAAGCAATAATAACTGTTTCAAATTGCTTAGGACTAGAAACTTTAAAAGCATATTTAGCCTATATATCTTGTTGAAAATTCCAATCACTAACTTTTTCGATATTTCAAGCAAAGATTTCTATTTCTTAAGCTTTATTTGGTTGGGAGAGTGGATTTGAGGAGATAGATTTGAAGGGACATGAGATGGATTTGAACGGATTTGAGTGGATTGTATGTGGATGAAAGGATTGTTTGGATTAATGGATGAATGGTAAGATTTGAAGGAATTTGAGGGGATTGATTATGAAAGTTTCGGAATGATTTGATAAATGTTATAATTTGTTTTTATTTTTTTAATTGATATATTTCTGAAATTACTAATTAACCGTTGTGAAATAAGATGGTAAAAAATTAAAATGAATTGAATTAAATTGATTTTAATATAAAAAATTAATAAAATTATTTAAAACATATCTTCTAAATTATTTAAAATTAAACATAAATCCAAATAATGCAATAAAATCACAAATTTATTATTCTATTAAAATATATAATTTAGTCTAAATCATAATTAACTGAAATCCGTAAAAAAAAAATTCCTACAATCTAAACTACGTTTTTTTTTATTGAAATTTACTGTTATTTTTGTAAGTATAAATTATTTTTACATTTTACTTAAATTGAAACTTTTAAAATTATTAGTCTAAATAAGAATAGTTTGCAATTTGTATTTCTTGGATACTGGTACATATTAATAATAATTGTAAATATTTTTTTAAATTTACCTTTTTATTAATTCTCTTACTTAAAAAGTTGAATGTTTTTTACTATATTTTTAAGAGATTAAATACAAATTTGTTGAATTCTTATTTTATTTCTATAAAAATATTAATAAGTTATAATAAAAAATATATAAACAGTCTACTTAGATTCATTAAAACAAATGAAAGGTGTACTTAAATTTAAAATAAAGAATATTAATAAATAACATTGAATTAAAAGTAATTATTCAAAATTAAATACTCTTATTAACATATATGATTACCATTAAATGTTATATTTGATATTTGTTTATTTTTAATCATTTTGTAATTAATTGTTCTTAAAATAATGATTAGTAAAAATATAAATAATATTTTTTATTTTTTAAATACCTTTTTAGTTATGTATCAATACTTCAAAATACTCTGCAATATTTATTCTAGTTCAGAGTCATCATCTACTTATAAGGGTATTTCGTAATTTTCACCTCATTTACAAGGGCTATTTACTTATGAACGAAGATCCAATCTTGCAAATCTCTCCTGATCTATCCTCCCAAATCAGGTCAACCAAACAACCTTCATCTAGTCAAATCCATCATTTTGAACAGTAAATCCCCTCAAATCAGTCCAACCAAACACAATCATTATATATTCAAGGTAGGATTTCTAGTGTTGACACTTTAGAAATTTCTTCAAGCTATATATCAATTCACCGATAAGTAATAAGTTATAAGGATGTTCACATATATCTAATAATCTCCTTGATTTATGAGAATTTTAAGGTGTGTTTGGTTGGACTAATTTGGGAAGATTTACTGTTTAAGAAGATGGATTTGGATGGATGAAGACTGTTTGGTTGATCTAATTTGGAAGGATGGACAATGAGAGATTTGCAGGATGAGATCTTCGTTTATGTGAAGAGATTTGAAGGGATGAAATTGAAAATTATGTGAAGAGATTTGAAGGGATGAAATTGAAAATTACGAAATAACCCTTGTAAATGAGGTAGAAATTATAAAATACCCTTATAAGTGGATGATGACTTTGAAATAGAATAAATGGTGCAAGATATTTTGACTAAAACAAAAGGTATTTAATAAAAGAAATACAAAATATTATTTATATTTTTACTAATCATTATTTTAAGAATAATTAATTACAAAATGATTAAAAGTAAACAAATATCAAATATAACATCTAATGATAATCATATATATATATATATATATATATGTTAATAAGAGTATTTAATTTTGAATAATTACTTTTAATTAAATATTATCTATTAATATTCTTTATTTCAAACTCAAGTACACCTTTCATTTGTTTTAATCAATTTAAGTAAACTGTTTATATACTTTTTATTATAACTTATTAATATTTTTATAGAAATAAAATAAGAATTCAAAAAATTCGTATTTAATCTCTTAAAAATATAGTAAAAAAACATTTCACTTTTTAAGTAAGAGAATTAATAAAAAGGTAAATTTAGAAAACATTTACAATTATTATTAATATGTACCAGTATCCAAGAAATACAAATTGCAAACTATTTTTATTTAGACTAATAATTTTAAGAGTTTCAATTTAAGTAAAATATAAAAATAACTTATACTTACAAAAACAATAGTAAATTTCAATAAAAAAAGTAGTTTAGAGTGTATAATTTTTTTTTAGGGATTTGAGTTAATTATGATTTAGACTAAATTGTATATTTTAATAGAATAATAAATTTGTGATTTTATTGCATTATTTAGGATTTATGTTTAATTTTAAATAATTTAGAATATATGTTTTAAATAATTTTAAATAATTTTAGTAATGGTTTTTATATTAAAATCAATTTAATTCAATTTATTTTAATTTTTTACCATCTTATTTTACAAGGATTAATTAGTAATTTCAGAAATATATCAATTAGAAAAATAAAAAGAAATCTATAACATCTATCAAATCTTTCCAAACTTTCCTAACGAATCTCTTCAAATTTTACCATCCATCTATTAATTCAAACAACCTTTTCATCCACACACAATCTACTTAAATCCCTTTAAATTTATCTCCTCAAATCCAAACCCCCAACCAAACAAAACCTTAAAGTTTTACATAATATACATTTTAACCTTTACGAATTTATCATTTCACAAATTTAAATATCCTTTTTAAATAATAATAATAATAATAATAATAAATATATGATCGTTAAAAAAAAATAACTATCAGAAATATGATTGACTAAAAAGTCAACTTAAAAAAACATTAACCAAACCCATCTTAAATTGACAAAAGAATAAAACAAAAAATTAGTATTAATCAAATCGAAACAGACACAGTTTATTTATTTAGTTTTTTTTTTTTTTTAAAACGACGGTTAGTCCAACCTATTTTTTTTTTAAATTAAATAAAAAATCTTCTGTCAAGTGTGACAATTCTTTTTCAATTAAATAAAAAAAGAAGCGTCAGCCTATAATGTATGTCACGTCTTCATCACATAGCCAACGAATGATGTAAAATAAATTGAAAAAAATAAAAACAAAAACGTTGACATGGACCACACATATCAATTTTTTAATTTAAATAAATGAAGAAGTCTGGACTTAACAGACACATTTGGGAATTTCAATAGTAGGAATAAGAAATTAAAATGAAAAGTTATTTAATTATCAGTGATAATTATTTTATATAAAAAAGTAAATTTAGCGATGGAAAAAATAAATTATCAGAAAATATTTTTTTAAATAAATAAAAGAATAAAAATTTGATGGTAAGTGTTAAAATTATATTGAAAAAATTGTAATATTTTGTATAAAATCTTAAATAAGAACTCTTAAAATTTAATTAAAAATATGTAAAAATATTAAAAATAATAAAAAAATAAGAAATATATATTTTTTTTAAATTAAAAAATATTAGAAAAATAAGACGAAAGAAATTTAGTAAAAAAATTATAGGCAAAAAAATTATTATGATTATATAGTAATTTATTTGATGATAAAAAAATAAAAAAGTAAAAATTTGATGATAAGTGTTAAAATTGGATTTAAGAAATGTTTTAACTAATTTTTATATAATTAAATAAGAACTTATAATATGATGCATTATAAAAATGAGAAGTAAAAATTGAAGAAAATATAAAAAAGATATAAAAATAAATGTGAAAAGAAAATAATCTATATAAAATATAGTTTAGAACAAATAAGAAGGAGTGAGTTAACAAAGTTTGCAATATTTTTTATAATAGAAAAATTAAATAAACATGTTTTTATTATATTTGAAACAAAATATAAATCAATAATTATGATTTTAGAAAATTTTTAAATAATATATGAAGTTAAGATTGTAATTAAATACAAAGTGAAACATTAATATAAAATCAAAATTATTATGCTTTTGAAGTTGTATGTATAACTTAAGTAGCAATTTTGTGTGATATAATATTGTAGAAAGCAGAGATAATATCTGAATAAGACGAATTTGTGTATATACTAATTATGTATGATGAATTATAAGTATGAATGGATACTTTTGTGGAAGTCATCTTTAAACTTAAAAAGTTGATTGTACTTAAAATTGTGGTATTAAAAGATTTAGTATATAAGATATGAGATTTAAGGTTTAATGTACTTAAAATTTGATATGCGAAAAATTAGTTACACTAGCCATATAGTTAATATAATTATAAAGAAAAATAATTATGTGTGTTTAAGATATGATTTATGAAAATTGGTCATATTATGTGTGTTTAGTTTACACTATTTTAGAAAATTATGTGTGTTTAATTCACACTATTTTATTACAAGAGGAAATGTTTATTGATTTGTTTTGAAGATTACAATAGGCACACAAAAGGGCTCCACAGTTGGAGCATGTTTTGAAGATGATGCACGACCAACTTACTTTGATGATGGAACAAACAACATGCTTATGCTTCCATTGATACTAGTCAAGTCCACCCTGACTATGTTTAAGATTGTGATGACCAACCACTCTTTTAAAGTTTATCCTAAAATGTAAGTTTTCTTACTTAAAATATTTTGTAATGTATTTAATGTTTTATTTATTGAAATACTCATTATGTTATTTTTACATTTAAAATTATATATTTTGTATAATACTTTTATTTCTTATGGGTGTGCAAAATTTGGTTTTAAATTGTCATAGTAGGAAGTTTCATACGCATTTTCATTTTTTTTTTTCACAATTTCCTTAAAGGTTGACTTTTGCCTACATTAAACCTACTATTTTCTTTTCACTTACACTTAGGTCATCCAACCCAACACAAAAGAGTTTTATAATAAACAAAATTTTTAATGTAGTTAGGTAAGGTAAAGAAATAATTGAGAAAGAAGAGAAGAAGGTGCTTTTGACCTAAATGTAGTTAAGTATGAGAAAGAAACAATTGAGAAGTAAAGAGGTCTAATGATATGATGAGTAGGGTGTATAAATGAATAATTTAGTAAGGAAAGAATATCTTCTGTTAGGAAAGGCACATTTTGATCTCAATCTCTTCAATTTACTTAGGTTAACACAAATAACTTATTTACTTTATTTTAGAAACAAAGAGTGAATATCACTCTAATATTGAGAATTTTTTAAAGACTCATAAGATTGCTACAACTAATGTATGATGTCTAATCTTCTATAAAATCTCACTTTTCTTTAGGATGACTAGGAAAAGCTTATTGTTAATGCAAACTCTTCACAAGACATATTGGATTGTGTCTAGTGGTCCATCTAATGATGACATCTTCTATGATGTTGTAGGATGAATAGGCAAGAGAGCATGAGTTTATGACCTAGGATCAATGAGTGAAAATTTAAACTTTATTTTATTAAATTCTTCAAATGCTATCAGTTAAGGTAGATTTAAATAGGTAAGACATATCTTGCATGCAATTTATCTAAAAAAAAGAGTAGAGTCTGGAAGACATGTTTGATTACTGAAAAAGAAAATTTACATTTGTTCAAAGAAAATATGACAATTTATTTTGAAAATTTTTCTCAATCATTCTTCGTCTGTCTCTCCTTTAGTGCAAATCAAACCTTCTCTTTTTACAACAAAACAATATTTTATCTCATTTAAATGTTAATTATTGTAATATTAGTATAATGTACTTACTTTTGGTAGTTCATTTAAACAACCTACTTCCAATATTTAAGTCAACTTAATATCACACCAGACTTCTTAATGTCATGTTTGAATAACTTACCTCCAACTTAAACCCCCTTACTTCTAGTCTTAAAAAAAAATTTACTTAATGTCATGTTTTAAGTAACATATATTCTATTCTTAAGTCACAATTAAAACAATTTGGCTTCAAACATTAATATTCATTGTTACCACCCACAACTACATTCTCTTATACAATAACTTTTGTCCAAACAATCCATGGACCAATCTTTCCATCAGAATTTATAACTAATAACTAATATATATATATATATATATTTATTTATTTATTTCTATTTAAAAGAACAAATATATTTCCTTTCATGATGGGTTCATATTTTGTTACAAAACTTTGATGACAACTTATATATTGTAAGAAATTGTTTTCATCACAATATAACTTTTATTTAGTGATAATATAAAAAATTCATATAATCTTAAAATGAATAATAAAGAAATAAAGTATTTTTTATGAGATTTTAATACTAGGGAAGACTACATATAGGTAGATAAATTCTTAATATTAATAACTATATTTATTTTCTTTCAATCTATAAGTTTAAACATTTTTAAAAGAAAAAAAACTCAAAATAACCTTTTATCATAATAAAAATAACTAATCAAGAAGTAAAATGTATATAATATTTAATAGTTAAAAATTTTAACACAATATAAGTTATATATATTTAAAAGTATTTATTTATCATAAATTTTAATAATAATAAATTAACATTTTTTACACCTTGTATATAATATAATATTTAATTAACGTTTATGTGATAAAATAAATCCTAAACCCTAATAAAATATAACTTGACCAATTTGATTAGACACAAAAGCAATCATAATCTCAACTAAACGAATGCGTCAAAATGCAAACATCTTCAAAACTACCTAATCGAATGTGTCAAAATGCAAACATCCTCAAAACTACCTAAACGAAGTTTTATTTTAGTCTTGAACAGGATGACATTCTTTTTATCATTTCAGTCTCATTTGCTTCTTGTTTCGTGTTAATGCAGATTATCACATTTTTTTATAAATTTTGTATTCTCCATAATATAATTTTTTAATAAAAAAACAAAATTTGAATATAGAATTTAAAAAAAAACTTATAAATGGAAAGATTTTGAAATTTTGGACAACACTTTACCACTTACCGAACACATCATGCCATTTTATAATAGGATAAATATTATAAGAAAGATAAAATATAGCTACATTCTTCTTTAATAGTTATTAATTATATATTTGAAGGTTTTTGGTTCTCTTATCAAAATATATCTCGTATAAACTTTTTCTTCTTTAGGTCTAGATGAAATTTCTGACAACTTAATTTAAGCTGTGAAACTGAAGAACAGTCTTTAAATAAAATAAAAAAAATCCTATTATGGTCACCATCTAGAGAAAAAAAAAAGTAAAAATTCAATTTAAGGTAATTGAAATACTTTTTCATAAGAATGAAAAAGAAATGATAGCTGAAATAGAATGAAATAGAACAAATATGCACAATTCTGAACATTCACTATAAAGAGAAATATATATTTATCAATAACAGTTCTGATTATATTTAGTATCATAGCCATCAAAATATTAATGTAACACCTCCAAGTCTTCAAGATTAGGACATGTAGGAAGAATTTTGTGGAAGATAAACTCTCAAGAATTTGAACAGTATATGAAATGCAGAACTTAAGGAAAATAAACCCAAGAAAGAGTTTTCAACAGGTTCTTCAATTTGAGAACCACAAATTGTAACTAGGCGGACAGACCTAGTCATCAGGAAAAAATAGACGATGATTGTTATAAGAAAAACAAACTAAAATATTTGAAGAATTTTTTCACCTATATTAATTTTTTATTACTTTCATGATGATATTTATAAAAACTAATCACACAAATTACATCTTCACAAGTTGATTATGCACAAGATACATCAATATTTCATTAAGTGTGTTTGTTTAAAATTATAGATATCTTTAAAAGTATTTCTTTACTTTCATTCTTTGTACAGCATTTCTGTAAGCTTCTCTCAATTTAATTAATGTATTTCTTAACTTCTTTGAAGGGAACAAATCTCCCTTTCTCAAGGATAATTCATGATCCATCATTTATCATGTTTATAAACTATTAAAACAAAAAAAAGTTAAAAAAAATAAAGAATGAACAGGATGACAGTTTTTTCATCATGTCAAGCTTGTTCCGTTCTAGTTTAGTGATAATCATATCCTTTAGAAATCTTGCAATATATTTTGCAAATTCAAACTCCCAACGACTCCCTGTATAATTGTTTAAGGTACAAGTTTTGAGGTTGAAATAGATGCATCTCGGAACACATTGTGAAAATGGAAAATCATCAATGCTACGCATACCACCGATCAAGTTTCCCTGTCAAATATGAAAACAAAATAAAATATATAAATAATATAGGAGTAAAAAATAATGGAGCAAATTTGAGGATAGAATTTAACCAACCCTCTCAATGGAAAGATTTTGAAGTTTGGGACAACACTTTATCACTGTGAATGCATCGTGCCAGAATAGTACGCTTAGGATAAAGACTTTTTGTGAATTCAAGATGAGTTACATTATAAAGACTTTTTGTGAATTCAAGATGAGTTACATTATGAAACACAGGAATTGAGTCATTAATCTTTCCCTTGCGAACCTACAAGAGTTCCATCACCAAGAAAATTTCAAAACCAGTTTTTCTTAGGGTTTAGACGTTTTAATTCAGTCTAATGATATCTCAGTCTCTAGCTATTTTTCTGAAAAAAAAATCCAAACTTTTAAAAGAATACAAACCCCATCTTTCCATAAAGTTGGAAAGATAGAAAAAGAAACAGTACCGTAATCCTTATGTTCAGAAACTGAACATTATCAACCATTTCCAAGGAACTAGATCTTTATCAATAACAAGTCTCAGGCAAGTTAGGCAATCGTTTAAACTCCTCCATAGTTTCATAGTCACCATGTACATTCTTGACTTTCAAGTCCTCAAGGTTAGGGCTAGCAGAAAGAATTTGTTGAAGATGATTATCACTTAGAAAAGTTTCTAAGGTTGTATTCAATTTCTCAGAATAAAGAAAGTTTGGTAGGAGATCTTGCAGTATGGGAGGATAATAGGTTTTCTAGCTGTATAACTTGGAATCTCAGCTGGCGTCTGGAGAGGTTCGAATGGGAAAAGAACTTAGAAAAACAAATGATAGCCATGATCTCTAAAGTCAAGTAGAGGTGAGGGGTCAAGAAAGGTTGGTGTGGGTGAGTGAGGATCTTCAAGAATATACAGTTAAGTCTGGATATAGTATTTTGAATTGTGAGGATCTAATGCAGACTTCAGAGACTTTTCAGGCATTATGGTCTTTAAAAGTTGCTACTTGAGCGATAGTGTGTGCATGGAGGTTACTTTTGGATAAGTTGCCAACTAGATCCAACTTAGCCAGAAGGAGTGTTCAGGTAGGGAATGTACAGTGTTCGTTGTGCCTAGGAGATGCAGAAATTGCTAAACATCTGTTCAATACTTGTAAAGTGGCACAACAAGTATGAGATATGTGTGACAGGTGGGTTGGGATTGTGGCTGTTAGACATGAGTCTAAACTTGTTAATTTTCAGAGCTTTTGTCTATTGAGTCAAAGGCAAGGTGTTAATCGAGCGTTGAAAGGGATGTAGGTGACTATTGTTTTGGAGATATAGAATCATAGAAATAAGGTGGTATTTAAAGGTGGGCTTGTGGATGTAGAAGAAATTTTTAGTCTAGCTCAGCTAAAGGGTTGGCTTTGGATTAAGTTTAAGTTGAAGAGAATCACTCTTTCTTACTCGGATTGACACTTATCTCCGGTGATGTGCCTACTTTCTCTGGCCTAGCATTTCATGTTGCAAGGTGGGATTTGTTATTGGTAGTTTGGGAGTGACCAGGTTTTGCAGGGTATAGTGGTAAGGGTGATACGACCTTGCTTAATAACCCAGATGCTATAGTTTCGTAGGGGGTATTTTGTTCATCTTATTCTCGGATGGTTTAGTTTCTTGTGTGGATTGCATTTGTTTCTGTCTTCTTGTTTTTTGTGATGTTCTCAAGAGAAGTGCCTAAGTATGTCTAGAAAGGTGTTTAGGTTTTTTGGCACTTAGTTTGATTCGGTATTATGTATAAGGGTTGAAGCACCCGTGGAGTGCTTCCTTTTATTCATTTATTTTTTGCTCTTAAAAAAAAAACCTATGATCTTAAGATGCATGACTTTAAAAATGGGAAAATGAGCAGAAGAAGGTATTTTTAATTTCAGTTTTTGTAATTTGAGGACTGTAAGAGTTTTGCAGCAAGATAGGTTAGGTGACATATCAACTAAAGAAGATTGAATACCAAGATCAAGATGCTCAAGATGCTGAAGTCTGCCTTGGAACATAGCAGCTCCAACAAATGAGTTTATATAATCAACAGACATATTATGACAAGGACAAATTGTGAGGCAGAATTTTTGGATGGGCTGTTCCAAGTTCCAAATTAGAGAGGATGAAGGTGCATAAGGAAAGAAAAAGAGTGAGGATGTGATGAGTTTTTCCAGCTGCCACAGGAATAGTGGAAGTGGAGAGCAGGAACTGAATGCCATAGATGTTTCCACCTTTTGGAAAGGAGACTTGTCGAAACAGATAGTTTGGTTGGGAGAAAAGAGAGAAAGGTAGCATAGCAGTTCATCTGAAAAACTGCTTATTCTGTCAGCCATGGTTTAGAAGCTAAGATGATGAACATATACACTGCAAACTATAATAGTGTCTATTAAGGCTAAATGGAATGTATTTTATAGGTCTCTAATTCAAATCTCCACCCACTCCATCGAGGCTTCATTTCCTTAGCATCGGTAAACTAAACCTCACCACTCTCTAAAACAACAAGGATTCGACCAGCCAACACTTCAAGTTCAGGTTCAGTTTTCAAGAAGACAGGTTCAGTTTTCAAGAAGACGCATAAGTGCTAAGTAGTTAATTATTAGACAAAAGAGAACTAGAATATTTGTGTAACAAAACTCTCTCACTTATTTCATCAATCTTTGTATTAATTGTTACTTGGAAACTATGGATCTACTCAAATCTCTCATCTTTTATTTCCAAGAATGTTGTCAGCAATAAAAATGATCTATTTACATTTAATTTTTCTTTAAGATTCCACTAGTGATCTTTAATTTTTGCCATTTAAATCCTTAATTACTTTTTCTTTTATATCAAAAGGATTTTTCTTACTTTCACTCTTTCTTTCTAAAAACTAGGTATTCCCTTCTTTTTAAGCTTATCTGAATTTATTTAATGTATTTCTTATTTTTGTTTTCATGTTAAATATCTTTCATTTTAAAATTGTCTATTTTTATTAAAATATGTCAAGATATCATTATTTTTTTAATATATTTATTTGCAATTAAATAATTTAAATAATGTGTTTGAATAAGAAAAAAAATTGATTTGAGAAAAAAAATATGAGAAATTTTAAACTCTTACCTTTTTTAGAAAAAAATTGAAATATTTTACTTTTAAATAATCAAATTATTTTATACAAAAGTATAATTTAAAAAAATTCAATTCACAAAATTTTATTTATAAAAAATAAATTTTAATTTCTCTATAAAAAAAGTTATTATCTAAATTTCTTCATTCCAAACACAAATAAAAAAAAGTTATTATAAAAGATGAACACTTGCTCGGCAAAAATTGTAACAAAAAAAATCTCTCTCTTTTCTTGGAAACTTCACTTTCTATGTTTCGATGTCCGGTATAAATAGTTAGGTTTAATTATAAATACATATCAATACAATAGCTTCTGCTCAATAATGTTATTTCTTTCTAGGCATATATGTTACGAGGAAACCAACATTTCAATTTCCAGGCAATGTTATTTGTATGTTATATTTGAGAACTTCAAAACTACTTCATCCTAAAACCTGATCAGTTCATAACTTGTATTTAAATCCATAATAAAAGTTTACAACACAACAACCTACTCATCTACACTTTTGAACTCTACATAGTGAAAAAATCAAGTGAGATAATTATTCTTTCAATAATTTAATCAACTTACTATTGTAATGACATGCTTTATGATAATTTACTATTCTTTTTTCTAATATATCAGTGTTTGACCTTAATTATTGACGATAACAAGTAGATTGATAGAAATAATAGTAATAAGCAAAGTAAAAAGGTGATTTGTAAGGAATATAGTTAGGTATAGGATAAATAAACAATTAAGAAAGAAGAGAAGAAGATGAAGTAGTTAGGTAGGTGAGAGAAATAACTGAGAAGTGAAGAGGTTTAATAATGTGATGAGTAGGTTGTAAAAATGAATGATTTAGATGTTATAAGAATATGTTCTGTTAGGAGACATTTTTTTTTTTTATCTCAATCCCTTAAAAAAATCAATTGTACTATGTGTTAAATTGATGAAGAAAATTGAAACTCTACAACTATTTATTTTATTTTAAAAACAAGAAGTGAACAACACTCTAACATTTGGATTTTTTAAAAAGTCACAAGATTGCTAAAACTAATGCATAATACTTAATCTTCTATAAAATATAACTTTTTTTTATCATTATTACGAAAAATTTGTTATTGATGTAGATTCTTCTTAGGACACATTAGTGGATGTTGTGTCTACTCATCCATCTAATGGTAACATCTTCTATAATATTGTAAGAATAGATAAGAGAGCAGAAGTTTGTGCCAGAGTCGATGAGTGAAAATTTATACCTTATTTTTTCAAGTTCTTCAAATGTTATGATACGAAGTAGATTTGAATAGGTCAAACATATCTTATGTCATGAAAAAAAAAGAATTTGAAAGACATGTTGTTGACTTACACCTTTATAACCAATAGGTTTTCATTCCAAGCCATCCAACCTACACTTTCACTTAAAAATAACAGAAATTCACTTTAAGTGATATCTTTACCTAAAGCAATTAATTATTTTACACTTCTTTGACTTACAACATTTTTCACTAAGGCACCTACTTTCGTAGATACAATCTTGTGACAAATCTTATCTTCAGAATTTGCAACGAATAACTATATATAATTTATATATTTTTTTAAAGGAACAAAATTTTGTGACAATAATTTGTCATCACTGCCTATATAATAAAATAGTATTTTTTTTTATAAATTTTATGATATTTTCTTTCATAAATAGTTTATATTTTGTTGCAAAACTTTGATGAAAACTTATATCTCGTAACAATATAACTTTTTCAATAATGATATAAAAAATTCATAATCTTAAAATGAATAAGTAAAGAAATAAAGTATTTTTTATATAATTTTAATATTAAGGGAGATTACATAGGTGGATAAATTCTTAAAATTAATAACTATATTTATTTTCTCGCAGTAAGTTTAAAAATTTCTAAAGAACAAACAAAAAAAATTAAAAATAATCTTTATCATGACCTTATTGACGACGAATGACGATCCAATACAAAAAATATTTTAATTGTGTAATATGGAGGAAGTAAAGAAAAATAATAAAAAAATGGAATCGCCACCATAATTTTAAAGAAAACTATGGAAACCAAAATAAGAAAGTGAGTTCAGAGAAAAGGGTAAGTGAGTCGGTTACGAGTGGGGAATATATTAGCATCCCACTTCGCCTGTCTGAAGACATTACACTGAATCAAAATGTGAATGAGAAATAAAATAAAATATTTTCTAGATGCTTTAATTTTCTAATTTAAACAAAGAAGCGCATGCAAAAATAGAGATTTAAATTAAGGGGGACTCGACGAGGTTTGACCTTGCTCCTACATATTTCTGTTATGAAACAGAAAATCAGGACATACGCAGTTCTTCCTATAACAAGGGGAGTTGGGTTTTTTTATGATTTTTTATTATTTATTATTTTTTTATTTTTCCTATTTATTATTATTATTATTTTATTATTTTTTTTTAAAAATACTTTTTGAGTTTTGTAAGGAAAAGAGACATAGGTTATGTGAGCAAGGAAAAGGCAGATCAAAAGGATGGCAACTGTGGTGCCAGTACACCATGCATAGTGCCAACGAATGTGGCTTGCATTGGGTTGCATGGCTAGTTAGAGTTACCTCCGTCTGCTAAATTCTCAGTGCATGAAAGATAACAGCGAACATGTATTTCCTTACATTGTGAATTTAGACAAGCCAAAGCTTCCAAAGGATTAAACTAAGTTTATTGGTTGGACAAACAAGAAAAGTCTAAACATAGGTATGGCGAAGAGAGATTTTTCTTCTTAATCACTACAGATGAACCCTAATAAGGCAGCATACGTGCCTTGGACTATCATCATGATGAGTTAAATCTTAACCTAAACAAAACTAAGGCCAAAAGAGTGAGAAAACAAGGACTCATGAGAGTATATTACATGGATCAAAAGAGTGGAGTTTTTCCAAGAAACAAGCAAAAAGCCAAGCTAAACACATCCTTTGGGCATCGTTCGTGCCATTAGGAGGTTTACTTAGCTCATGCAAGTCTTTTGGACCAAGATGGCACAAATTGGGACGTGAAACAACCCCATGCAAGACATGCAAGTGCAACCAAAATGTGATGAAACCCTAACTTTGATGCAAAATTTGAGGGATCAAATGGAATCATAAATGAATAAACCATATATGTAATTGAAGAGCTCTATGATCTCTTTCCAATGCACCCTCACACGACCCCTATAGCTTCAAGGATATTGGGAATAAAAACCTCAAAGTGGTGCCAATGACCATCCTGCGTCAGTCGTTCACCACACTGTGCCCATAATGACGAAACCCAAACTTTGGAGTGAAAATTGAGGGATCAAATTCTAACATAAATGGATGTATTATATATCATTTTGAAGAGCTCCACGAGCTATTTCCAACGCACCCTCACTTGGCCTATATAACTTCAAGGATATTGATAACGAAAACCTCAAAGTGGTGCCAACGACCATCCTATGTTAGTCATCCACCACACTACGCTCACAGTGATATACATTCTGTTAGGCTAAGGCAATTGTTAATCATTTCATGAGTTTCTACTTAGTATGGTACGGTAGAAAGCCAATAGTGTGTGGAGTGGTATGTGGGTCACTATAATATGGGAGAATTGGAAACATAAGAATAATGTGGTTTTTAATAATGGGATAGTTGATGATTCAGAAATCTTTGTCATGGCACAACTCAAAGCCTGGTCTTGGGCTAAGTTCATAAGTAATGGAGTTAATTGGTCCTTTACGGATTGGTGTTTGTGCCCTGGACAGTGCTTAGTAAATATATAGCTATCTTCTTGTACAGGGGTGACATATAATAGTAATGGGTTAGACGGTGGCTACTCGTTGGTTATAGGGCGGTTGTGGTATTGTGTTGTGTTCATCGTGCAGTTTAATTTTGGCAGAAGAAGTGGGAGTACCTAGAAGATGTGGATCACTAATATGGAACTAGAAGGTGCAATGGAAGGATAATGCAATCAATAGTAATGTCGCGGAGGAATTTATGATCCCTTTGTACATTTTGGATTAAAATTTGTAATGGTGTGTAGTGTTGTCGTAGCCTTTGTGTATATGTATATGTAATAGTGACACTCTAACGTGGGATGTGGGTTAACATTTATAATGATTATATTATTTTGTTGGTTTGTAATAGGGTTGGAACACCCTTTAAGTGTTCCCATTAATTTTATTATTTGTTGTTAAAAAAAACAGTGATGAAACTCAAACTTTTGAGTGAAAATTGAGCGATCAAATGCTAACATTAATGAACTTATTATATATGATTTTGAAGAGCTCCACAAGCTCTGTCAACGCATCTTCTCATGACACCCACAACTTCAAGGATCTCTCAGAAAATCGCTCAAAAGTAAGGTTAGTGAAACTAAACATCCACCCAAGGTGTTCGACGAAATGCCGCAAAAGGTTTTTATATTTTCACTCACAAGTCACGTACAGGCACAAAAACAACATATGTTCACTTTCTCTCTCACTCATTCACATACATCAGACACAAGAACACTTTAAATTCGGTTTAAATTCATCTACACATTAAACCTCTATATTTTCGTTTATTCATACTCCTACAAGGTGCAACAAGTGATTTGGAGTTATTTGAACGTAAAACGAAAAAGAAAAATGAAAAACGCAACCTTACCGGAGTAATTTTCGGCGAAGCTCCGACGAGAACGAACTGCCGTTCCAACGGCTAGAACGTGTTCCTCATAGTCCTCTCATGTTCATACAGTGAAAATCAAGTAATGAAACGTAAAGAAACAGTGTAGAAAATGCGAGCAAGGAGCTCGCCGGTGCAACTCCAAGGTAGGAGATGACCGACGGGCGTACAGTGAGTCTAAAGCTAACATTCAAGGCACAGAAAGCATGTGAAAAGCTTGGCAATGAAAAGAGGATGAAGAACGAACCTCTAAAGACAGAAACGTGGTGTATCCGTGGTGGTTTGAGGGAGCTCCGGCGAGATCTTCACCTTCTTCGGTAAGGCTCCATTTGTCGCTTTCTCCCACTCTTCTTCCTCTTCAATTACTCTACTTCACTCTCTCAATCACTTGGAAGCTTTTGGTGCTCAAAACCGAATTGAAAAACCTCTCCCCTTTAGGTGGAACGTGAATGGTTATGTATAGCCAAAATTTGAATTTGAAAATCGGCCACCGAAGGTTTGTTGGTCATCCTCCGGCGGCCTAAACCCATAGGAGTCAGTGAGAGTGATTTGGGATCCAATACATAAAAAATACATACTTTTACTTTATATGTATTTATGTATAAAAATATTATATTTAAATTATTACAAAATAGAATAAAAGAAGAATTAAAAGAAATTTAAATAAATATAATTTTGATAAAACGGGAGATAACTTAAATAAAATAAACAGGATCAGTACTTAACATAAGATCAAATAAAATAGACAAAATAAATAAAATAAATAGGACCGGTGCGTAACTAAAGATAAAATAAATAGGACTAATGTGAAAATAGAGATAAAATAAATAAAATAATTAGGATAAGTGTGTAACTGAAGATAAAAGAAATAAAACAAATAGGACGAGTGTGAGACTCAAGATAAAATAATTATGGCCAGTCCGTAACAGGAGAAAAAATAAATAAAATAAAAATGACAAGTGTGTAACTAGAGATAAAATAACTAGAACCAAAAACTGAAGATAAAATAAATATGATTGACACATAACTCCAGATAAAATAAATAAAATAAGTAGGACTAATGCGTAAGAGATAAAATAAATAGAATTAAGTAGAATCGGTACAGTGCATAACTAAAAATAAAATAAATAGGACTAGTAAGTCATTGGACATAAGGTATATAAAATAAGTAGGACCAATATATAACTAGATATAAAATAAATAAAAAAATAAAGAAAGTAAGATAATATATAGTTCAAGATAATTAAAAATAAATAAAAGATTAAGAAAATATTCATAAGTTTGTTAAGATTAATATAAAATAACTTAAACTCACTTCTCCCTTATTTTTAAAAGGAGAATAAAATTACAAATGCTTCTAAAAGAAGTTGCTCTAAAATCTCCCTCTCTTTATTTCCTTCTCCTTCTCTCTCTTTGTTGCCTTCTTCATCTAAACCACATTCTTTCCCCTCCCCCTTTTATAATCATTATTTATGTTTATTTGACTTAATTTTTATTCCCTACATTTAATATAGGTAGCTCTTTTACCTCCTCATTCTTATCTCTTCATTCTAAAGAAAGAAATAAGCTCTTATCATTTTTTCTTTTCCTTTTCTTATTTTTATTTTTTTATTTGTTATTTAATATTTTTTTAAAATTCTTGTTATTAGTGCTATTTTAAACATGTAGATATATAATACATTTTTAATTATTATTAATTTGTATTTAATTACAATATTTCTAAAAACTATTTGTTTTATATTTTAATATTCATACTTTATCTATTTAAAATATAAAATACTTTTAGAATAAGATTTTAATCATAGAAATTAGAACATAAATTTTTCTAACACTTATTTAAAACAAAAATAAAATAACCACATATTACAAAATACAATTAAGAGCAGCTAATAAAGTTAAAGTGACATGCAAAGATGATGAGGCACAACAAAAACGCATAATTGGAGTAATTATTGAGGTAACACACTTCCTACCTCTACTACACATTGCATCATCAATCAATGCCCTCATTTCTCATATACCTCTTATATGGAACCTATCACATTGCTATCACATTTGCTTGAAAATGTAGTTTCTTTATAAATTTGTCTACATCTAGTCTCACTCAGCTTACAAGACTACCCCTACATCATACATTATTTAGCCCAAATATTACATTTACTAAGAATCATCTACCAACACCATGCCAATATGATTCATTTACTTTAATTGGGAATGTTGATATTGATGACATAGATGGACTCGTCTAAGTCTACAAATAAAATACGCAGCAATGATAATATTTTAATTACTAAACTAATTGTTATATTTTTTTCAAATTTGTAGAACTTGTTTCTCTTGTCTCATTTTATTGATTTGATTCACGCACACACGTGAGATTTACGGGTTAATAAAAAAGAACATTGAAAGAAGTTGAGAGTCTTATAAAGAGGTAAATAGGACAGTCCTATATGGGCAAATTTTCCACTGGTGTAATTTTTATCTAAAATTTGTATATTTTTTTATTTATTTCTGGATATAGGTAAATCGTATCTGCCAGACACGATATCAATGTGAAGAAATAAATGAAATTATGAAATTATGAAAAAATAACACCATTTTAGTTTACTAGAAGAAATGATGCAGTCAAAGATTTGAATTAATGAGTTAATTAAAATCGTCAGAATACTCCACAATTTTATGGTGGTTAATATTCTCCACCCATTAATTAAAATAAATATAAAGTTACAAAGTTGTTTTATTTATTGATAGATATGTAATATGTAATGGTTGAAATAAAAATGATGTTAGTGAGATTTATATATTGAATTAAATTAAGAGTAAGTTTGATATTGAAAATAAAAATAAAATAAAATTAAAATTTAATAATAAAATATATTTAGCAAAATTAAGTATAAGTTGGATATTTGAATTTAGTTACTAATATAGAAATAATTAAAAATAAAATTGAAATTTAGCAATAAATTTAGAAAGAAAAATTTAAAAATATTATATAATTTTTTAAATAATTTATTGTTAGTTTTTAAATTATATCTAGGTAATTTTTCTTCACAATATGTAACCACTCTTCTATTCAAATTAACTTTAAAATTATTCAATTACTTAATCAGAATTAATTTCAAATTTCAATCATTACATATTTATTAATAAATAAAATGTAACTGTCCATTTATTTTAGTTGCCCAACAGAATATTAACCATCCTAAAATGGTGCAGTATTCTCATGAATTTAATTAACTCATTAATTGAAATGTTAGTTACAAAATTTCATCTAGTAAACTAAAATTATGTTCTCTTTTTTTAATGATAAATTAAATAGTGTAATAAAGACATTGTTTCTTCATAATGATATCCTCTCTCATATCCGAAAATAAATAAAAAATCACCATTTTGAAAATTTCAGATAAAAATTACACCACTTTGAAAAATTTGTCGCCTTATATGTGATGAAGATGTGATTAAGAATTCTTAGCATAATAATATTTTTACTAACTCTTTTTTTCTATGATGATTATGTATAATATTTATGTGTTAACTAGTTTGAGACCTTGCATAAACAAGTGCATTTTTGTTTGTTTCGTCTTTTCCTTTGCTAAATTTGATTACAAAAATTATTTTAATTTATTATCATATTCGGAAAAAAGAATCACTTGATTATGTAATTTTTTTCATATTAAAACAACTAAAAAAATATAAAGAACATAGAAACTATAAACATCAAACAATTATGAACATACAATAGTATATATTATATGTTGCAATTCCTTGTATATGATAATTAAACTACTTTATAACTTTTCTAATTAAAGCAAATCTCTAAAAGTTTTTATGTAATTTCAAAATCAAAAGATATCATTATTGATACACCTTTATTACGTGCTTGGTGCAACCTAACATTATAATACTAATAGTCACACAACATACTTCTTATTATGAATATGTCAAAAGAGAAAATATGTAATAATATTTAATTTCATACAGACGTCTTCTATGAGATTAATCTTAGCAATACTTTTGACATCAACTTTAAACATAAATGTTTTCTGATCGCTATATTATGATCTTGAAAACATTTGACTTAGACGTTAACTATTGCATTTCACACAAATAAATTTTGGAAAATATCAATTAAATCGTTATTAATTTAGTATAATCCTGATTTATCATTTATTTAATTTAGAATACCTAACATGAATTTTATATAAAAATAAATAAAGAAAGAAAACAAAAGAGTTCATAGTCCAAAAATTTTCCTTGAAATGCTTTATATCTATTACATCATCATTTATCATCAACTAAGAACTCTCATATGAGTCCCATATAGAAATTGAGTATGATCCTAAAATTTAAAGAGTAATGATATTTTGACACTTTTATGTGTCAATACATTTATTTGACACTCTTATATGTAAAAAAATAATAATATTTCACTGTGATGTGTTTGACATGTCATTTGTTTTTATTCTTTCTCCTCTCTCTCCCCCTTATCTCTCTCCTCTCTTCTTTTGCATTTAATAAAAATCTTTCTTCAGTTTGGTTTTTGTCATTTGTCACTAACATTCACCTCAATATTAACATCAAATAAACAAACATAAACAAGTCCTGGGGTGGGGGATGGGTTATGTTCTTCATATCAATCCTAGTATTTACCACATCTCAACTCTAATTCTGGACAAATAAATTATTTAATTATTTTGTGACGTTTCTTCTTCTTTACATCAACCATAACATTCTTGCCTTTTTTTTGTTATCCTCTGTACCTCTATTATTTGCCTTTGACTTTCACATGTGTTGTTTGTCATTGTGTTATAATGTTTTGAAATAAATATATTAATTATTTTATTTTTATCTTAAAATAAGAAATAGAAAAACTTAAATTTTAATTCATATTATTAAATTCTTATTTTAAAAGTATTTTGTATTTTAGATAAGATTTAAACCTTACAAACCAAATCCATTGGTTTTAAAAGAAAAACATTGTGACTAAATAAAATGAAAATAATAATAATTATAACAAATAAAATAATAATTGTAATATATTGATATTATGAATAAACATATTTATGAATATAAAAATTATATACGATTATTTAAAGAGAAAATAACAATATTAATAAAAATAAAAATTAATTTACTAAATATATATATATATATATATATATATATATATATATATATATATATATTGTTAAAAGTAAATTTCTAATTGATAAAAAAAAGAGAAAGATAAGAAAATAATATATTGCACTTAACGAAATATAAATATTACTTATTTTAAAAAATAAAATAATAATAATAATAATAATAATAATAAAATAAGATAAAAATAACATATTTTTCATTAAATGAAAATGAAAAGAGAGGAGAGAGAAGAAAAAGAGAAAGAGGAGAGAGGAGAGAGAATAAAAACAAATGATATAATGACTTTTTACAATAAAATATATAGAAATGTTAAATGAATGTATTGACCCATAGTCCTAATTGTTTTGGATACACCACTAAGATACCACTAAGATCAAACTTAATGATTACTTAAAGAAATATTAGATTAGCTCTTGTAGGCTTAATCTTTTCTTGTGTCAAAATAATTATTATGATCTTTGAATTATGTTTTTCCTTCCAATAATTTAAAAACCTTGTTGCATATGTATTTCTCTACCAATTTTCCTACCACTACATTAAAAAATAGTTAAATAAAACATAAAAAAATAATTTTACAACTCTTAATGAAATGAAAGATATAAATTAGTCTTACTCACGTCAGATGTATCACATTAAATACAATATTTTTAGAGTTTTGATGGTTTGAGACTGCTAAGTGGCATGCTAAATATTTAACAACCTTAAAATGAAAAATATTTTTTTAGTTGAATGTGCTGAGTGTGTTAAAAATCAATTTTTAATTGGGTTTAGAGTTGTTTAACATGAAATGAAGATTCCTAGAGTGAGTGGGTGTCATCGTGGCTGGTGGTTGGTTTGGAGCAGTGGTGCTTTGGAGACGAGTTTCAGAGGTGGTGCTTTAGAGCAGTGGTTGGTTGTTGGCTGGAAATTCTCCAGTTGAGCAGTGAGGTGGTTCATGAGTGGTTTCCATTTTGGATAGCAACGTGGTCTTGGTTTTTCCTAGGTTGTTCTCTGTTTGCAATAAGGGGTTCCCTTGCTTGTTCTCTATTTTCTTAATTATTTGGGTGTAAACATGTTTTGATCTGTGTTGGGTGAAAATGGTAAAGGTTTGGTTCCTAAGATTTATTGTTGTGGTGGGTGAAAAGGGTAAAGATTTGGTGTGAAAATATTCTGGTTTGTGTTGTGGTTTCTGAATTGTGTTGTTGCATTTAGCTCAAACACTAACCTTTTCCTAAACCGGCGTCAACCTCACTCAATTATTCCTTCAAATTTGATTTCATTATTCACAAAATATGAAAATATAACATTACCCTCTGTCATGCAATCAAGTCATGTCACGGTTGTCAAATGGGCGTAATTTTTTTGTAGTTGTCAAACCAGTTTTTTTTTTTATATTTTTAATCAGGATCTATTCTTAACCTGGGAAAAATTGGTTTGACAACCACAAAAAAATTATATATCCCTTTAACAACTATGAATTGGGAGGCCTTCATTACGTAGCAGAGGGCAAACTTGTATTTTTCTATTTTGTGCATAATGAAATCAAATTTGAAGGAAAATTGAGTGACCTTGGCCAAAGTTGGGAGATACGGAAATATTTGATTTCAGAATGAGAAGAAGATCTGAAAAGGAGGTTGAGAAGTCAAAATCGTTAAAGAAGAAGAAAGGTTTAGAATTTTTCATCTCCAATGCAGGTTTTGGGAAAAGAAGGTTTAGACGAAAAGAAGGTGAGCAGACTGCAAAATATATGTTCACACCTAAACAGTTAACCCCTTAAGCAAACAGAGAACAATCAAGGGAAAACCAAGAACACGCTGCTACCTAAAACGAAAATCGCCCACAAACCATGACACGTCAGTATTGCAAATGAAAACACACCACTGCTTAATCAGAGAACTGGGACCCAACAATCAATCATTGCTTCAAGACACCACCTCTGAACCTCGTCTCCAAAGCACCACCACTCGTCTCCAAAGCACCACCACTCCAAACTAGTCTCCAAAGCACCACCACTCTAAACTAGCGACCAACCATGATGACACACACAAAATAACTTAAATTCATCTTCAATCCACTTTAAACAC
>Ga0209489_102719_pt1 | contig 35517 bp, 38 predicted proteins | sample SiratrowhiteBW_FD_187527 | JGI IMG/M metagenome (GOLD analysis project Ga0209489, IMG submission 187527) | Root nodule microbial communities of legume samples collected from California, USA - Siratro white BW (SPAdes) (version 2) | ecosystem: Host-associated > Plants > Roots > Nodule | place... | reverse complement strand
CTTTCTTGGGAAAATAAATATTTTAAAAAATCACACTCAGATTACTTATTTAATTAAAGGTACCGTCTTAGGACGGGCGTTGTGGGGGTGCTAACACCTTCCCCACACGTAACCGACTCCCGAACTCCAAATCCGGTTTTGCGAACTTGCCTTATCTTGTTTTTGGTTTTCCATAGTTTTTCCTAATAAACTATGGTGACGACTCCTCTGTTTTATAAAGAAAAAGAAATTTTTGTTCACCGTCCCCCTCGTGGCCCCAGTTGCGACAATATTGTTGATTAGAGTAGTTGATTTGGTGTTTGGGGGTTGTCGGCAGCAAACGGGAAGTTTTTCTGATCTGGCAGTATGATAACCTGATGAGCTTCATCCGGTTCTCATTTTGTTTTGGAAATGACAACCGGATGACACCCCCGTCCAGTTGTCATTTTTTTTGCAAATGACAACTGGATGGCATGCTCGTCTGGTTCACATTTTTTCAATTTTTTTTAAACTAATAGTAACTTTGTGCATTGTGACAGATATGGTGAGGACTAGACGAGCTGGTTCATAGCTTGAAGATTGGACAAGGCCTACAACCATGGTAGTTAAAATCAAGAATTTACTTGTAAAAGATTTTACGATTTTACATGGTTTATGTGATTCCAATTTCATGCAGGATCGTTCTATATCAAGATCGTACGGATCGTCGAACAAAATTGCAAAAATGTGTGATCACAATTTTTTTCCACTATTAAATTGTTCACCTTCTTCTGTACCTAATTTTTTTAAAACTTAATACAATTAAATTATGACTTTTTTATATGTGCTGTCACCTACCACCACCCAATTAAAATTAATGTACTTAAAAGTAAAAAAGAAATGAAAAGTCTCTTTATTTTTCCGCCTCTGTATGTTTACTCCTCGTTCCAATTTCCAACCCCATTTTAAATGAAGAGTCTCTTCTGCTACATTTCAGGAAGAGTCTCTTTGTTTTGCACGTTCACTCTTTCTCATTGGGTTTCATTTCAAATTTAATTAAAATAAAACTAAATTAATTTAATTAAGGCAAATGAAGAGCCAAAGAAGAGTCTCATCTACTGCATTTCATGAAGAGTCTCTTATTATGTTGTTTTGCTCACTCTTCCTGATTGGGTTTCATTTCAAATTCAATTAAAATAAAACTAAATTAATTTAGTTAAAGCAAATGAAGAGCCAAATAACTACTGCATTTTAGGAAGAGTCTCTTATTTTACATGTTCACTCTTCCTGATTGGGTTTCATTTCAAATTCAATTAAAATAAAACTAAATTAATTTAATTAAGGCAAATGAAGAGCCAAAGAAGAGTATTCTCTGTTGCATTTCACGAAGAGTCTCTTCTTATGTTGTTTTGCTCACTCTTCCTGGGATTCATTTCAAATTCAATTAAAATAAAACTAAATTAATTTAATTAAGGCAAATGAAGAGCCAAAGAAGAGTTTCCTCTGCTGCATTTCAGGAAGAGTCTCTTATTATGTTGTTTTGCACGTCTAAATGCAAACCTGGCGAACTCATTCAAGTAATTCAATCGGGTACCAAACACCTACAAAATATATCAGATTCGTAAGTAATTAATTTACATTTCATAAACATAAATAAAAACAAATCATCAAACCTTATCAGTTGTAAAATCAAGAATACAATCTTCTTCCCGAGCAAATGAACCACTTTCATGTTCATCATTTATATCAGACACCTTATTTACCTTATCTGAATATATACAAAGACTATCCATATCTGTAACATAACATTCCAACAACTCATAAAAAGACGAAAAATCAAAATGTGAACCAGACGCCACCCCGTTCAGTTTACAAAACATTAACAAATTTGTAAACCGGATGGGCAGTGGGTGGATCTCATCTGATTTGCAAATTTTTGAACCGGATGACACCCTCATCCGATTCACAAAGTTGCAAACCAGATGAGGTCCACCCACTGCCCATTCGGTTTGCAAATTTATTTCCTTTGACAACCGGAATGGGGGAGGCATCCAGTTTATAACTTACACATCGGATGGCACCCTCCAAAAGTGCATTCGGTTAACATTCTATGAACCAGACGTCTGGTTGTCTGGTTCTCAAATTTAAAAAAAAATGACAACCGAATGGCTTTGTTCGGGTGCCCTACCAGAATCTACAGAAATCCATCAAAATCGAAAATCTTACCTTTCCGTCGTTTCTTGTTGCCAATAAACACTACACAATGGTCGGAAACCTTTCCTTATTGTTCAATCATTCTCAAAACCTTCAAAAACACCACTGTAAAAGTTGTATTTGAGAGAAAATGCAAAGGCTGTTTCACTGGTTCGACGTGGGTGGGTGGAGAAGAAGAATGATGTTTTTTAATAAAGCAAGGACATTTTTGTCATTTCCATGAGGTTAGTTTGGAATTAAAATTTTGTATGGAGATACAAGAAGAAGGTATGGTTAGTCGAGTTAGTGATGAGAGTGTAATAAAACAACTCAATGAGATCGAGGAGAGCGACAAAGAGTTAAGCTGCGGGAGAGAGACTGGTGGAGGAACCGAATCAAATGATTATAGTTAGTATAAATTTTAGGGGTTTGGGGGATGTTAAATGGAAATATTTGAAAGATCTACCTATTATGGAGAAGCCAGGTATAATATGTGTACAGGAGACTAAATTGGAAAATGTAAATGTGTCTAAGTGTTATAATTTGTGGGAAGATAATGATATATAAGTTAGGCCTAGTGCATAAAGAAGGATGTGGTATTATGACTTTGTGGCATAACAAAATCTTCAAATGTGAAAGTATAAAAGAAGAGAAGGGCTTTGCATTGATAATAAGGCAGCATATGTGTATGAGAAATAGGTAACCAATGACAATAACAATTATGAATGTATATTCTCCATGCTTGAATAGAGATAAATACCAATCATGGGATGAGATTGAACATGTTAAGGGGAATGAAATTTGTCAAGTATGGTGCATCATAGGCGATTTTAATGTTGTAAGAAATGATAATGAAAGAAAGGGGAAGGGAAATACTAAAGAAAAAAGTGTTGATATAGATAATTTTAATATGTTCATTAGAAGGTGTGAATTGAATGAAGTGTCAATTATTTGAAGGAGGTATAAATGGTATAAACCTAATGGCACATCTAGGAGCAGATTGGATAGAGCCTTCGTGACTGATGAATGAATGTCACATTGGCCCAAAATCAAACAATACATATTGAATAGGTAAAGTGTCAGACCATTGTGCTTTGATAATTCAGAATAGAAATAGTGATTAGGGACCAAAGCCATTTAAGACATTTGATATCTGGTAACAAGAAGTAGGATTAGGGGATTAGTTAAAAGTAATTGGGAATCTTATCCTACTAGTGTCAATAGGATGATATCGGTAAAGGACAAGTTTAAATGGTTAAAAAGTGCTATCAAATAGTGTAATAAAGAGGTATTTTCATGTAAGGAAGTCAAGAAGCAACAACTTGCTAAGGAAATAGGGGAGCTTGATCATAGGGAGGAGGATAGAAATTTACATGGAGAGATGCGGGTCAGGTGTATGCAACTTCTAAATGAACTTAAGGAAATCTCTATATAAGAATTTTCAGTGTTAAAACAAAAATCAAGAGTAACATGGCTTAATATGGGGGACACAAACTTAAAGTACTATCAACTCTAGGTTAAAACGGAGGAGGGTAATCAAATAGCTGAAAGGTTTAGATATTGATGGGATATGGTGTGAGGAACCACAAACTATGAAAAAGGAAGCGCAACAATTTTTGAAAGTAGATTCTCAGGCATGGGTCTGAACATAAACGGAGTTAATTTCCAATCAAACTGGGCAGTCCTTTGATGATGTGGTAGACGTAGGGTCACCTGGCCAAGAGGGGTCTAACGGGGGTTCCGAGCTTTCTCCATTCAAGGTTGACTGGTTAGATTCTGAAGTAGTGAAAGCTACGTCTGTATATACTTCTTCGTTTGTTCAATTATTTGTAGATAGGGTAGATATCCTAGATCCCTCCCTTCCTAATGATGTTTTTGGTTTTCATTGAAGTTTTCTTTCCGACCGAGTGTTTCACGGTCAAGCGTGTTCCCCCGAACCTTTCTTCTTTATGTATGCCAAAGTCTTTAAGGATTCTCGCCTCCAGTTGCCGTTTGAAGAGTTCAATATGGGGGTGTTAAGGGCACTGAACGTGGCTCCTACTCAGCTGCATCCAAACAATTGGGCCTATATCCGGAGGTTTCAGATGCTATGTTTGGGGCTAGGTTTGACCGCTACGCCAGCGCTCTTCCTCCACCATTATTGTACTCGTCCTGGAAAAAAGGTGGGATGACTCGCCTTAGTGAGTTAGAACAAAAACCATCTGCTAAACCCTTTCTCTTCCTCCTACAAGCATTTTAAGGAAACATTTTTTGAAGTTGTGATTAAGGGGGAGGGTTGTCGGTATGTGTTTGATGGTGGTGTCCCCAAGTTTTCTTTGTACTGGACGAGGACCCCTGCCAAATTCACCTTATGGCTGCAATCAAATTATACGGCTGAGGACTTTCTGGCCATCGGAAAGTTGGAGCAGCTGCCCTGCTAAATATCCACAAGAAGACTCATCAAGTGTTATTTCGCTGATAACCTGACCAGTGTAGTCGTCGGTAAGGAATTCTTTTTATGACTGACTATTTTGTTTTTTGGGTCTGATTTCACTTATGTTTTGTTTTAAGGGGTTTGGTAGCCGAACACCCCTCCGTCGGCCAAAAGTCAACCGATAAGGGGAAATGTCCCCAGGCGACTCAACCGCCTAAAACTAAAGATGCCCCAACGGTCGTTAACCCTATCACGGCTGTTCTCGTTCCGTCTCAACAACCAACCGCCCCTGTCCATGAGAGCCGTCACTCCAAGAAAAAAAAAGGACAGGGAGCACAAGAAGGATAAATATTCCCGCCGCTCGCCGACTAGACTCCGGTCGCCAACTACCTTGGGGGACCGGGCCGTGGCCATGGATTTCCTCAAGTATGACTTAATGTGTCCAATCGTGTCAACTTCCAGCTCGATAACTACGAAGCTGGTCCCTATTCGGCCAAGACTACTCCATTCGATCACCACATTGCCTTCCAGGAGCTTGCCACCCATGCTTTACTTGTCGGTCGCATTATGGGCAACGAATTAATGAAGAAGGGTGGTGAAGACGTGGAAAAATTGAAGGCGGACCTGGAAGGTTCTGATGCTTCGCTGAAGTATGCTCTGTCGGCCAACATCGACTTGGCCGGTTGCAACAAAGACTTGGAGACAAAATTAGAGCAGGCGAATGCGGAGATTGGAATGCTCTGGGAAGGATGCTCGGTCGCCGAGCTGAAGGAAGACCAATCGAATAAAAGGGTGACCGATCTCTGTGGGGAGGTGGAGGAGTTAGAAGAGGAGATGGCCTCGCTAAAGGCTTGCCAGGATGAGGACCGTCGTCGCGTGGCGCAACTGGAGCAGCAGCTTGCCGAACTCAAAGATCACGTCATTGAGCAACATGACAAGGGGTTCGAGCTGGCCGTTCAACAGGCAGCGTTCTTCTACAAAATTCCCACTGACGAAGGAAATTTCGACAACCGCAAAGCCTTCTTCTAAGGTGAGTTGCTACCGTTGGCCGAAATTCCTAACAACAGTGAGGAGGATGCTGGCGAGGAGGGGGAAGGAGAGAAAGAGGCTGAGGTTGATGACGGTGTTGGCGAGGAGGGGGAAGGAGAGGAAGAGGCTGAGGTTGTGAATTTGCGTGTCCGTTATAACCTAACATTGGTCAAGTAATGGGTGATAAGTTCTATTGGTGTATGCATAGTCGGTTTCTAGGCTTGAGCGGTGAATGCGTTTTACGCGGCATTAAAACAAGCTGAGTGCGCGATTGGTTTTGCGGTTTTGTCCTGAGTTCGATCATGTGATGAGCATACTGCAAGGTCGGTTCCGTCAGTGCGAATGCGGTCGGTTCCACAGTTTCATCTTGTTTTTGGTCAAGTGATAAGCAGACTGCACGGTCGGTTCCGTGAGTGTGAGCAGTCGGTTCCACAGTTTCATCTTGACTTTGGTCAAGTGACAAACATACTCCACGGTCGGTTCCACAACTTCATCTTGACTTTGGTCAAGTGACAAGCATACTGCACAGTCGGTTTCGTGAGTGAGGATGTTTTAACATATATAGAAATCAACTATAATTTAATTAATTAAAAAAGGGGATGTCTCATTAAAACCTCCTCAGCCAAAACGCTCCTTAGGGAAAAAATACCATAAGTAAGAAAGAGAGCATCACATACAATGGTTTAACTATAGTAAAATTTCAAATGGTCCACATTCCAGGTTTTAGGAATAGGATCGCCGTTCAAGTGCTTCAGTCGGTAGGCTCCATTTTTCAAACTCTCACATACCCGGAAGGGTCCCTCCCAGTTTGGAGCGAATTTGCCCTCAGTAGGGTCTTTTCGGGCATCTCCTGTCATGCGCCAGACTAAGTCTCCAGGTTGAAAGGTGCGCGATTTGACCCTGAAGTTATATCGCTGGTTGGTTTGTTGTTTGTCGGCCTCCTCCCGTATCCGAGCTTTCTCGCGTAACTCTTCCAACAAGTCTAGCTCCGTCTTCATACATTCTTCATTGACTTTCAAGTCGTTCATCTGTCGGCATAAAGTGGTTTCGCCTACTTCGACCTGTAACATGACGTCCGTTCTATAGGTTAGGTTGTATGGAGTTTCTCCTGTTGATCATTGAGGAGTGCTCCTGTAAGCCCAAAGCACTTCAAGCAACTCATACACCCTTCTTCCTTTTGCTGCACCAAGCCTTTTCTTGAGCTGGCCAAGTATGACTTTGTTGGCTGCTTCCTCCTAACCATTGGTCTGTGGGTGCTCTACCGAGCTAGTAATGTGATTGACGCCCAATTCTTTCAAGAAAAACTCTAGCTTTCGGTCGACAAACTGACGGCCATTATCAGTTACGACCGTGTGGGGTATCCCAAACCTACAAATCACCTTCCACATGAAAGCCTGGATGTTAGCGGCAGTGATTTTGGCTACTGGTTTAGCCTCAATCCACTTGGTAAAATAATCGATGGCCACAATGAGGAATCTTCTTTGCCCAAATGCCGGCAGAAAAGGTCTGACTATGTCCATTCCCCATTTGGCGAATGGCGAGGGAGACCGGATACTGTGCAGTTCAACAGATGGTTGATGAATGAGAGGGCAATTCTCTTGGTAGCTTTTGCACCTTTTGACATATTTTGAACAGTCCAGGCGGACGGTCGGCCACTAATACCCCGCTCGGATCACTCTAGCCGCCAGAGTTCTCTGCCCGCAGTGCATTCCGCACACGCTATTGTGAAGTTCGTTCATTACATACTTAGCTTGTTATCGGCTAAGGCATTTCAATAATGGAGTCGAGAATCCCCTATTGTACAGATCTTTGCCTATCATCCATATCGGGCAACTTTTTTTGCTAATGACTTATCTTGCACATAATCTTCGTCAGTTATTCTTTTAATCACTTCCCTGATAGGTTGTCTCCAATCATCTTCTTCAGCCATCACCGTCATCTCATCGACTGTCTTCACTTCTAGGTGTCCATCCAATTTCTTTGGTTCATTAGTAACGCTCTCAGTGACGGATATCGATGGTTGGCTCACAGTAAGCAGTATCACCGAGTCATAATGGCCTCTTCCCTTTCCTAAAGCTAACTTCGACAAGGTGTCAGCTCTCGAATTACTACTCCTAAGTATGTGCTCTAGCTTGACAGTCTTGAAGTGGGCCAGGATTGTTAGTACCTTCTGGTAGTAGGTGGTTAACAATGAATCATTTACCTGAAAGTTGTCATTCACTTGTCTAACCGTTAATTGTGAATCGCTCAGGAAGATCAAGTGCTTCACCCCAATATCCATGGCCAATAAGAGACCGGCGATGAGGGCTTTGTACTCTGCCTGATTGTTGGATGCCTTGATGGCGAAACGTAACGATTGCTTGAGTCTTACTCCACTCGGGCTTTCCAGGACTACACCTGCGCTGCAGCCCTTTTGGTTTGAAGAGCCATCTACGTATAGCTTCCACACGTCCTGATCATCGGTCGGTAAGTTCCCGATCAGAACCTATAATTCTGCCACAAAATCAGCTAAGCATTGCGCCCTTATAGGCCCTCTCGGCTCAAAAGATAAGTCGAATTCCGATAACTCAACGGACCAAGAGATCATTCGTCCACCCAAGTCGGGTCTTAAGAAATACGGCCTTAACCTTCTTGTCGTGTAAACCAACGCTAGGGCTGCCTTTTCGATCAATTGATACCTGGTTTCAGCATAGTGAAGTGTTCGGCCGGTAAAGTAGACCGGCCTGAATCCCTCCTCTTGGACCAAAGCTGAACTTACAGCATCCTCCGAAACAGATAAATAAAGCAGTAGTCGACTTCCCGCCTTGAGTTTTTCGAGGATTGACGTCTAGGATACAGTTGCCTTTATTTCATTGAAGGCGTCCTCACACTTATCATCCCACTTAAACCTGTCTGCCTTTTTCAGAACTTTTATTATGGGACGTATCTTCTCGGTCATCCTTGGCAAGAATCTGGATAGGGATGTCAACCTTCCTAGCAGTCTTTGCACTTCCTTCAAGTTAGTCGGGCTTCTCATAGACGATATTGATTCGCATTTGTTGAGGTTGGCTTTTATTCCTCAATGTGTGAGCACAAAACCCAAGAACTTCCCCCCTTTTACTCCAAAGACACACTTAGCCGGGTTCAACCTCATGTTGTAGAGATGCAGTTGTGCGAATATTTTGGCCAGGTCATCGAGGTGTTGTTCAAATGTTTCTGATTTGACCACCAGGTCGTCCACATATACCTCCATGTTCTTATCGATCTATTTTTCGAACACTTGGTTCATCAACCTCTGGTAGGTAGTACCTGTATTTTTTAGCCCAAACGACATTACTTAATAACAATAGTTGGCAGACACCGTAATGAAGGTTGTCTTGTCTATATCTGGCTCGTACATTGGTATTTGGTTATACCCCGAGAAAGCGTCCAAAAAGCTGAGTATTTTGTGGTCGGCTGCTCTATCGACTAGCAGGTCAATGCTGGCGAGAGGATATGCGTCTTTCGGGCACGCCTTATTCGAGTTTGTGTAATCCCTACACATTCTTCATTTTCCATTGCTCTTGTTTACAAGAACTATGTTTGCCAGCCATGTAGTGTACTGGATCTCTCGAATGAAACCTGCTTTAAGTAGCTTCTGCACTTCTTCCATGGCCGCCTGTCTCTTTTCTTCTCCGAACCGCCTTTACTTCTGGGCGATTGGTCTCGCCTCTTTGCATACCGACAGTTTGTGTGTCATCACCCGGGAGTCAATTCCTGGCATATCACCAACCGTCCAGGCAAATAAATCCTTGTTGTCAGCTAATCTTGTCTTCAGTGTTTGGCTCTCTTCCGGTGTCAGGGATCTTCCCAACTGTGTGTTCTGGCCTTCTGCTCCTAATTGCCACTCTTCTATTGTATCCCTGGGTTCCATTCGGACCTCATCATTGATTCTCGGATCTAAGTCTATCATTGCGACCATCATTTGGGTCACGTCCCGTTTGGCTGATGTTATCGTTGGTGTCAACCTAAGACCGGCCACGTAGCATTCACAAGCAGTCCGCTGATCCGCATGAATGGTAGCGACACCCCCTAGTTCGGTTAGAAACTTCATAGCGAGATGTGATGTGGAAACAATGGCTCCCAGTTTGTTTAAGGATGGTCATCCTAAAAGTGCATTATACGATGTATTGACATCAACTATCAAATACCTCACAAGTATTGTCCGGTGACGTCGGTCGGTCCCGCTGAATTTGGTGTGCAGATCAACGTAGCCTTTTGTGTCCACCTTTTCCCCAGAGAAGCCTACTATCTGCTCGTCCAGAGGGATAATAGCATCTTCATCCAGACTTATCTTTTTGAAGGTTTTCCAGTATAATACATCCACAGAGCTTCCTTGGTCGACCAACGTCTTCCTATCATCACAATTGGCTACTCCAACAGCGATAACCATTGGATCATCTTGTCGGGTATCGATGTTCCTGAAGTCTCAATCGATGAAAATGATATCCAACATGCTTCTCTTCGACCGGCACTAATCATATGTACACTTTTGATCGCTCTCAAGTGCCTTTTTCATGCCGAATGTGACGGTCCTCCGCCTCCAAATCCTCCTAAGATGGTGTTGATTATTGTTCGGTTATGATTATTGCGTGGTCTCGAACTTCGTTCCCAGGACCGGTCATGTCTCGGTAGTTCTTCTGTTCGGGCTCTGGGGCTTCAACGCTCAGGGGTTCTTATTTTTTACCGACCGTATTGTCTCCTTTCCCCCGTATGTACGTAACGCTGCAGGTGTTCGAACTGTATGAGCTCCTCTATTTTGTCTTTCAGAGCATTGCACTCCTTCGTACTGTGATCGTGATTGCGATGGTATCGATAGTGTTTGTTCTGATCAACACGACGGGGTGAGGGAAACTTTTGGGGGGTAGTGATAAGCTCGGTACTAAGCGCCTCCTCTAAGATGCGTGCTCGGCCTGCATTCAAAGGCGTATATTTCACAAATCTAGAAGGTCGAGGGGACTCTCTCATCTTTGGTGGGTTACGATCTCGATCATTCCTTCTCCCTTGGTTCTGCTCAGCCCTGGCCTAGGCCTTGAATTCTCTAAGTTCTTCAACGTGCAAGAATTGTGCAGCTCTTCGACGAAGTTCTCCATACTAGCGGTCGGTGCTTGGCCAAACTATTAGCGAATGGACCCGATTAGAGAGCGATGGTTAAATACGCCATTGCTACCTCGGGCAGAAGGCTGCGAATGTTCAAGGTGACCTGACCGAATCTATCCATGAATGCCCGGAGTGATTCCCCCTTCTCTTGGTGGATATTGACCAGCGCAATGGGCGTCAGGTGGTGTAAATTGTTGGTCGCGAACTGTTGTGCGAATTTGGCCTTGAGGCTCTCAAAGGAATCTATTGATTTGGGAAGTTGGGTAAACCAACTAAGTGCAACTCCCCTCAAGGAGGCCAGAAAAACCTTACAGTACACATGTGTATCCGTTGTGTAAATGGACAGTTGTGCAACATACGCGTTGATGTGTTCGTCCGGATCGGTCGACCTGTCATATATGTCTAACATAGGGTTTTTCCACCCTTTGGGCAGCCTGGTAGTCATTATCTCATTCATGAAAAGGTAGTGGCTAAATGTGTTAGCTACCGTCGTCCGAGATGTCTCTTCTCGTGTTTCCTTACGATTTCCGGGCCGACTACCTTCCTCCCTTCGGCCCTCATGTTGAGAGCCCTCTTCTTTTCGTGTCTCGTGCCGAGAACTTTCTATTCGACTTTAATGCTGAGAGCCTTCCTCTCTTCCGGTCTCATGCCGTGAGCCCTCTCCAGTAGTATTTCCCATAAGGCTCGCTCTAGTTCCACTCTGTCAATCCTCTGTCTTAGCCTTTCATTTTCTTCGTAGAGGACGTCAAAGAGCGTCGGCGTGACGCATCCGGTCCTCTTCCTGCTTCATCTCGGCCAGCATGGTCATTGGGTCTTCTCCGAAATGATTTTGCTGGCTTCCTTGATTTCTAGTCGTCACAATTGCTTTGTTGGGCTGATCTCGGCCCCACGGTGGGCGCAAAAATGTTCTTGCAAGAGACCGGTCGACTCCAACAAGCAACAGTGTCTTCGAACCTCCTTCCTCAGAAACCTTGATCAACTCCTGTGTCTCTACCGATCTTCGTTTACACAATCTCGGGAGGGGGTCCTGCATGCACTCCGATGCTCAAGTCAGTATGGGCCCGAGTGAAAACATGATAAGATTGGATCCAGTAACAGTACCTTATTTCGTAGGACTTCCTTTGATTTTTATAGTAATTGAATGGGCCCTAGGTGGATGGGCCCATAGCCCATTGTGGTATTCTGTTTAATGTGTGCCACGTGTCGGTTTATGAATAGGAAATCTAGTTGGTCGAATAGTTCTCAATCAGCTTGATCGTATACTTCTCGGTCGGCTAACTTATTTGGAATTGTAATTGTGCATTGGTTTTGGTAGTTGGTTTCCTTTATAGTACAATATTCTTCCACCGACTTGGTCTAAGAAAGTTTCATCAAATTCCTCATAGATCCTCACAAACATCACCAGACCTTTCTCTGACCAACGTGGGATAAGCCAACCTTGACATTGAAGAGCAGTTCCTAAATTTGGCCAAGGTAGTCTGCCATTGAAGAGCACAACCTTCTAAATGTAATATAGCCAATTGCACCTGAAGGGGTATGATCAATCAGAAAAAAAAAAAAAAGAAATCACGCTAATAGATCCATTGATCAATATTCTCGCCATTAAATCTTGAAAAATCAATTCTTGCCAATATTGTGCTGCAAGAATATGGAACTGGGCGAGACCAGAATTAGAATTCAAACCATCATATCAGAAGACTGGGTGAGAAGTTCTTTAATGGAATCTTTTAAAGAATCCGTAATAGTACGTTGTAGTGAACCAAGCAATTCTGAGATGCAGGCATCTATACGAACCGAGAGGCATTCTTCCAATTCTTTCATAACAACAACGTTACGGGTAGAATTTGTCATCATATGCCGAAAAAGAACGAAGCAAGCTGATACCAATTAAGGTGAGAAAGAAGAATACAAAGTTACAATTTGTTCACTAGACTATTACATTAAAGCAGTTCCTATTTATATATAGGAAAGGGGAAGTCAGGTTACAACAAATTCATATCATATTGATTGAAAAATATAAATTATTAAAATAAAACTTTAAGTTTAGTTGAAAAACTACACCAACTGTATTCAGTTGCATAAATATTGCTTTCCAATCATATTTGGAATTTATTTTGATAATATAGAACATATTTAATAAAATACAAATTATTGAAGTAAAATTTTAAATTTAATTAAAAAAAACAACTGCAGTTGTAACTGCATGTAAGTTTTCTTATTAAAATTATACCTTCGCTGAGTACACCTGAATGTGTGGCTATAGATATCCTGAGTAATAAAAAAGCCAAGAAAGAGGATCAAAAGATTCACGGTACATACAATCACCAGACTAAAAGTTAAAATTATACAATAAATTGTGGTGGAAAATGGTTAAAATGAACCTTCCACCATCAATTAATCATGGGCCTTCCCATTTGTAATTGCTCATCCTCTCCCCTTTGCTCAACCGTAAATCTCAAGAAATCATCCGGCACAGGAATATTTAACTCTGAACATACAAGTTGGACAATTTTTCCGGTGACACCTCCAAAGGACATTTTGTTCAGTGTGACAGCAATAGAGAACTTATTGGTGACATCACAAAAACCTGTGGATCCACCCATTCCCGAGTGACCAAAGGCAATGGACGATCCATCCTTAGAAGTAAACCTCTTAAATCCTAGGCCAAAACTTCCATTTTGCAAAGCTAAATTCTCGTAGTCTCCTGTACCCAAGAATTCCTCAATAATCCTAGGATTCCGGTAGACTTTACCAGCAACATGGGTTCTAAGATTATTATCAATTCTGCTAGTACTTGTTTCATCGCTACTGCTACTTTCTCTGTTAGTATTGCTGCCCACATCAGCCTCCAAATCATCATAACTCGAAACTTTTTCATAACTTTTATTGGTACTAACTGCAGGCTTAGTTGCTTGCTTCCGTCCAATGCAATTTCGCTTTCTGGGGGGAGCTTTCTGGGAAGAAGTTAATTTGGGGATATGAGGATGGCTTCCAAGTAATGGCTTAGAAGCAGAAGAATGAGGTGGTGGTATCTTGCCACCATCAGCTAGGGCTGCATAATAACGTGCAAGTGCCCGGGCAGATACATGTCCATTGGCTGCCGGTATGATCGCACGGCGAACATTCAGTGTATTGAAAACAACAGGTAAAGTGGTTGCCATTTGAGCAATTTGTTGTGGTTGGAAGGTGGAGGGAAGGTCAGAACGATTACTTAGTGCTGAGAGCTTGCTTAAATCATCTGTATCTACAGTGAGAGCAGCAAGACGTGATTCCACACCTAAACATATAAGCAATGAAGCAAGGTTACAATTTACGAAGTTGGCGATCAAAAGAAAATGGTTATAATTTACAATGAAATCAACAGTAATATGAGACACATTCGGTAAGAAAAATAAAATTATTTTCACAAATAATAAAAAGAAAGCCATTTTGCTTTAAATTGATTCATGATCTATAAGATTTGTACAATGAAAGTATAATCAAAGAAAATAAGATGTTGTTTCCACGTTATCTATACAATTATTTGAAAACAAAATAAAACGAGGTGAAATTTTGTAATTATTTGTAAAAACAAACAATGAAAGATAAAATCTGATACTAAACAGGTACCAAATTTACACGAAAAATAAAATAAAATGACAAATATTATTCATCAAAAGTTACCTGGCGGAATCCCTACATATAGCTCCCCTTCAATATGGAGGGGGCGAATTATTGCTTCTTCAAGAATCTCCTGAAATTTCTTGCCAGATGCATGCTGTTTTTATCCAAATAAATTATTACATGATAGAAACCCCACTGATACTAGCAACTGGTTTAGCAACTTTGTGAAAAAATATTTAAACCGACTGCAACCATGCCAAAATAACTATTTCATATAAATAGGCAACATCAAATATGTGCTACACCGAATGTCATGAACAAATTGCAGACATCCCAAAAGCATAAACACAAAATCCATACGCATGTAGGGCCGTTCTTTTACACAAATGGTGTAATTTTACATAGAATTTACGGAAATAAGTAGTTTGGAAGTACAAACTTGAGTTAAATAACAAAGACGATTTTATTATGTAATTTTTTGTTTTTTTTTTATTGAAGTTGTGTTTCAAAACACCATTTATTTTAGTTTTTTTAAATCTGTGGTGAAAGCTACAAGCATTATTATTGTTATTGTATGGAAGTCGTATTTCCATGCATGATTTCCCTTTATTTTAGTCTTAAAAACAATATTTTCCATGCATGATTTTCCTTTTCTTAGTTTAAAAAAGTTTTTTTTTTTTTTTTTTACTGTGAGACTTTTGCACGTGAAATTGGTAGAAATTTGTTGGTTAAATTTGGATGTAAGGAACTTAACAATTAAAGGCGTGTAACTTATAAGTGAAAGTCACCTGAAAAAAGAAAAAAAAAGTTTATGCTTGTTTTGATTATGGCAACTTCTAAAGATAAGTCTCCAAACTCCATGATACTAGCGTAGAGGACTGTCACCTGTCACTTGTCACCTTTGTTTTTCAAGCTATGGCATTTGAGACTTTTTATTGCACGTATTAAAACAGATAAACTCCAAATTCTACTGGTTCTCATTTGTGACTTTTTATTGCACGTATTTAAAACAGATAAAATCCAAATACTACTGCTGCTACATGTTTTGTGTTGCTATTAACTAAGAAAAAACAGAAAAAAAAAAAAAAAAAAAAAAAAAAAAAAAAAAAAAAAAAAAAAAAAAAAAAAAAAAAAAAAAAAAAAAAAAAAAGACTCCATATACATGCTCCGTACTGCTATAAATTAAAAAAGCAAAAAAGTAAAAAGAGAAGGAATTCCTCTACAAAAGCATGACTCCCATACACTTCCATTGAAACCGAGTTTTAAGCCATGATTTGTATTTTATTTTTTAAAAGTGTACATGAGATTTATTCCATACTTTTCTTTTTCTTTTTTCTTTTCATTGAAACAGTGTTTTAAACCACGATTTGTATTTTATTTTTCTTAAAGCTATACATAGGATTTATTTGTTTTATTTCATCGAAGTGTATGTATGGATGTGGTGCTTTGATAGAAGACTTCCGTCTCTTCTTATTTTTTTCGCTTTCTTAATTAATAGCATAACAAAGGAGTCTTTTTTATTTTTTCTACTATTTTTAGTTAATAGCAACACTAAACTGTATACAACTTGGACTTTACCTATTCTAACTTTGTGCAATGAAAAGTTTCAAATACCATAAAAGAAACCACAAAGGTGACTGTTCTACACTCGTATCATGGACTTCGGAAGTTCATCATTTAAAAATTATGACAAGTGCCAACTCTCTTTATTCAATCTCAAAATTCACGTGATTTTCACGAATGGTTCCACACCTTTAATTATATGGTTCTTCATTACCCAGTTCAACCAACAAATTTCTACCAATCTCATCTTTCAAGAGTCTCACATTGAAAACAATATTATGCAAAACTAAAAAAAAAAAAGAGAGAAATTGGAAACATAATGCCTATGACTTTCACCACAGGTTTTAAAAAAATGTATAATAAATTGGAAACGTAACTTCAATTAGAAGAACAAAATGTAACGAAGAAATCATATTTCAAAACACAGATGCTAATTATTTGACTCAAATTCGTGCTTGAAAACACGATTTCTTGTTCTTCCAAGTACGATTTACCTACATACCCATTCTCGTAAATTCAATGTAAAATTAAATCATTTCTGTAAAACATCCGTGTAAGGTCCTCTGTCCACACTCACACCCACCAACTAATCACCATAGAGCATTTCCACCATTACAAGCATGGCAAGAGTAATAAAAATATCACGCTTTTACTCCGTCTTAAAACAAAGTTCTATTACTTTCTTTTCATCAAAATAAAATGATTTTTGAATATATATAAAATAATCAAAATAAAATGATTATATATATATATATATATATATATATATATATATATATATATATATATATATATATATATATATATATATATAATCGTCCTCTTCTCTTAAGTGAAGTGAAGCATAAAGTTGGAAAATATCTTTTGAACAGGAATAAGAATTATATAAGAATTGAAAATTGTGATTGACAAGGGCAAGGGCAAGCATTCATACCTCAATGATTCCACCACACAACCAGCCATATGATAAATAATGATAAAACTGCTCCTTGCCTGGTTCAGTCTCAGGTACTGACTGACTAATGCAATTTAAACATCCATCCCAGTCAAACATTAGAAGAGGGTTTTGTTGAGCTATGTCTCCCATTGCGTTGTGCAAACCGGATGTATGGTTAAGCACATGATGAACCTGAAACAGAATATTAAAACTGAGAGGCCAGTACAAGGCATATTTATAACGAAGAAGAAGATACCATAATAAGAAACGAAATGAATATTAAAAATGAGAAATATCTATTTTCCTATCAAATCATATCATATCTCCATATTTAATATAATCAAATCACATCTTTAACATAATCAAATAATATCTCTAACAGTACTTACAAATGTCTGGACCTATTGACTATTTTAGCAAGGCTTTATCTTCCGAATCTTGCTAAAATCTACTTATGAGAAGGAAATCATGCCCTTGGTATTATCCATTTAGCATTGGCAACCGCATTTGTTGGGGACGAAGTTTATGGTCCATACAGATTAGAAAGGCTTCCTACATTTACTACAACAGCAAGTGACTACACAGAATCAAGAAGATTGAATTTCCAAGTTCTTTGGGATATCAACTTGACATCATTTACAAACCTTGAAAGGAGAATAGACCTGCTGATGCAGTATCTAGAATGCTGGAAGGGGATCTGCAAGCCTTATATCAAACAATTTGGTTGGGTGCAGAAAAGTTGCAACGGGAGGTGCAAACAGATCCAGACTTAACTAAAATCTTTTCAGCAATTCAGAAAAATGACAATGCTTGTACTAGGTGTACGTGGGAGCATGGAAAGTTGTTTTATAAAGGCAGATAATGATTCCTTTCATATTTCCCCGGACTATGTTGTTCCTAGAAGAGTTCCATTCTCCCCAGTCGGAGGGCATTCAGAGGCAGAAAGAATTTACAAAAAGTTGGCTTCGAATTTGTACTGATGAGGGGTCAGGGCTGCATGAACGAATTATGTCTCTGGCTGGATTAATACAACCCCTTCCTATTTCTTATATAGTTTTGGATGACATTAGCATGGACTTCATTATTGGATTGCCTAAATCTAGGGGATTTGATGCTATTCTAGTGTTGGCGGATCTGATAGCACTATTGATTGACTCAAAGCTTGCCTAGTAACGAAAGGTATACTCAGATATTTGAATTGGACTATGGTGACACATTCTCTCCCACTGCCAAGATGACTTCTGTCATATTATTCCTTGCATTAGTTGCTCGTCATTACTGGCGTCTTTATCAGTTGGATGTCAAGAATATCTTCCTTCATGGTGACTTGTTGGAGAAAATTTATATGGAGCAACCTCCTGGTTTTATTGCTAGGGAAAGTTCTCCAAATTAGTTTGTCGCCTTTGGAAATCTTTATATGATCTCAAGCAGTCTCCTAGGACATGGTTTGGTAGATTAAATGAAGTCGTCTGACAATTAGGTATGATTAGATGTCAAGCTGATCATTCAGTGTTTTATCGTTACATAACTGTTGGATGTATCTACTTGGTAGTATATGTTGATGACATTATTCTCATAGGTAGCGATCATCATGGCATCCTTTAGATAAAAGAACGCCTATGAGCTATCGCCTCTGCCACCTGTGAGCTCATTTGGCTCAAACAATTGGTTAAAGAATTGAGATTTAGGGAGTTCAAATAAATGACTCTTATTTGTGATAACTAATTGCCCTAGATATTTCCTCAAATCCAGTATTTCACGAGAAGACTAAACATATTGAGGTAGATTGTCACTTTATCTTAGAAAAGATTACATCTGGAGACATCACTATACTCAATTTGTTAACTCTAATAATCAGTTTGCAGATATCTTCACTAAATCATTGTAAGGTCTTAGAATTGATTATATTTGTAAGAAGCTTGGTTCGTATGATTTATATGCACTAACTTGAGGGATAGTGTTAAATGTAACTAATCGGCCTTCGACCAACACTTTGTATCTTTTTTGTATTTTTGACACTTAACATATATATAAATACACATGCTCCTCTGATGGAATATACACATAGAGAGAGAGTACTTTTTGTCTCTTCACATATCTCAATAGAGTTCAAACACTTGGATTTAACCGTTCACATAGAAGATCACCTTTCATTCTATACTACATTTCTGAGCTTATCTTTGTTTTTTTAGTAATCTTGTTCCTTTTTCTATATTTTTGTGTTGTTATTGTTGTTTGATTAGGGTGATTAAGACGTTCTTGTGATAGCATTACGAAAGGAGTTATGTTAAGATCTTGTAAGATTCAAGATATTGGTTTTTTTGTCTTTACTATCTTGCTTTTCACGTGTGGTTTGTAAAAACTTGAAAGATAGTGGATTGGCTTGGTCATAGTGATTGAGCAATTGTATGTAGCTCTTTTACAAAAGTGAACTAGTATAAATATTTTTTTTACGTGTACGATGTACCCTTTGTCATAAGAAAATTAGATAATACTATTTTTATTATCATTAAAAATAACAGCTACAGAACTTCAGTAGGAAGAAAATTCAATATTAGACCTTAGGGAGAAAAATCAATATTAGACCTTAATGGCTTCCTTCCCATTTGATCCAAATGCTGGCCATATATTTGCTACATTCTCTTCAAGGTTTAGTTTTCTGCAAGATAATAAACAAGCAAACACTTATTTCAGGTTAAAAGCACAGAGAGTACATGATGTTACAATGCTAAATAGAGTACGAAAGTATGATTTGAAACTTTCAATAACAATTTACTAACATGAATCTTAATTAAATCAAACATATGAACTTTGATAGTATTTAAAACTGAGTATTTATTTACATCAACAAGATTCCATGGCTATTAATCTTTCTCAAATAATCATACAAAAAGACAGTCAAAAAATATGGAGAAATATATTGTTAAACTCTAGGAAAGAGTTTTCTAGATAGCAAGGGTGTTTTATTTATATTCATGAAAATAAATCAATAAAATAGAGGAGATTTGATATCCTCTAATAAAAAAGATATGATATGGGAATAAATAAGAAAGTTTCTTATAATACCTATATAATCTAGATTCTCGTGTATATAGGATAATTCCTTATTTCTACAATTGTAATCATAAGTGTAATCATACAAATATCAATCCAACAAATGAATAAAGTCTAGATGAATGCATAAACTGCGTCGTCACAAGTCAAGCTTGGTTAAGCTTTCATTGTAATCATCAGCATAAAGGTAGAATTTATTCTGGAGGAAAAAATTAGCATATGGTCAGACGTGTGTGTGAATCAATAAATGGTGAGGAATGTAAAGTGTCAGTTAATTGTTCCAAGCCCTTTTTTTAAGAACTTTAATGTTCGTATTTATATTTTTTATATTTCCTCTTGCAAGTATGTACAATATAATTTATGTTATCCTTCTTAAATTTCAAAATAGCAGTCATCCTGCTATATTCTAGAGCAATTTTTTGGTCAACGCTATGCATCACAATTTGGGATTGACTACTATGCTTACACATAGTGTAAATTGTAAAGCAAACGTCAGTTCAGTAGGCAAAAGCATGTAATTCAGCACCGCCCTACAAGCCCTTTTCTAAGTGAAATTAAAACTTCATATTCTAACAAAAAAAAAATTGTAGCAAAAAATTAGTGGTGCACAAACTATATGGTCATAGAATTTTACAACATACCCATTGTCAACCCAGCCAATGTGTCATTCCTGTTGTGATACCCTTTGTAACAGAGAACACAGGAAAAAGGCTATCATGTAACACTATACATCTGTTGTGACCATGAACATTTCATTCAAGGAAGGAGTAAACGCAGAGCAATTGAAGGTGATATTGATTATATTAATTGGAAGATAATTTGAAGGTAAAAACATTAGAGCAACACTACGAATAAGATAAACTTATCTTGGCATGAACCATTAGACAAATGTAAGTTCAGTAGTCAATAACAAGTAATTCAGCACAGCCCTACTAGCCCTTTTTCTACGTGAAATCAAACCTTTATACTCCAACAAACAAGAAACTATAGCAACCAATTAAGAGTGCACAAACTATACGATCATAGAATTTTACAACATACCCATTGTCAACCATCCAATGCATCATTCCTGCTGCGATACCCTTTGTAACAGAGAATACAGGAAAAAGGCTATCAGGCTTAACTGGACGTGGATCGTATTTACCAAGCACTCCTGCAGCAGTGTCAATAATGACCTCTTCATCTTTGTATGCACATACCTTTAAGAGATATTCAGAATTTATTAAAACAATTGAAAAAAATACTTAACATATTTGTTTGACTCTTGACATCATATGCAACAATACCGACAATAAGAGTCGAGAACGTGAACCCTCAATTATGCTTAAAACAAAATGGAACACTTGGCTCAACAACAACAGTAGTAGATTAAGCCAGTAATACAAGGGAATGCAAAAACTAGGTTCTATTAACCATGGACTCTCATATCAATATATAATAACTATACATAAGATTTAAGGCAGGAAAGATTATTTGAGAGAATAAACACAAAATTTATAAGAAGGATGATTGAGTGAAATTGCTCGAGTGAAAAACTCTCAGCCAAGGGAAATTATATGCAGGAGGATTACAAAGGAATAAATGAGAATGAAATTTACCATAGAAAATAATTATGCTACTTACATTTCTTAAGCAGCAATGTATGCTTTTGGAAAGTAGAACTATTATTATCATGTGGACCCAACTCCCACCATCATAAATGCTTTAGATAGTATCTGAAGTTTAGTGCCCTAAAAATAAGTTTATTTTTCGTTTTACTCCCTTATTTAAAAATTACAAGATAATATGTGTCCTATTTAAGAGCCAACAATAATTCAAAAGGATATCCCATCAAGACTGGTTGAAACCTCTAGATGAGTGCATTCTAAAAACTTTATTTGTTCCTTTACCTCCTGGGAAGAGAACTGTAGTCTGTCGTTGGGTTTATATAGTGAAAATTGGACCTAATGGTCATGTTCATCAATTAAAAGCTCGCTTGGTAGTCAAAGGAGATACATAGATTTTTGTCCTAGATTATGGGAATACTTTCTCCCCCGTCGCCAAACTAACTTATGTCGGTCTCTTTCTGAATATTAAAAATGTCTTCCTACATGCTTATTGCAGGAATAAGTTCATATGGATAAACCCCTGGATTTACAACTTCCAGGGATTCTCGTCTTCTCTTCATTGGTCCCACTATGGTTTGAAGCAATATCCCTGGACATGGTTTGGTTCTTTTAGTCCTGCCTTGATTCAGTTTAGCATGAGTCATGACTAGGTGTGAGGTTGATCATTCTATCTTCTTCTCTCATTCTCCTTCTGGTAAGTGCATTTATCTTGTTGTTTTGATGACATTGTAATTGCTGGTAATGATGAGGTTGGAATTCGACATCTCAAAGAGCACCTAAGTTGAGAACATGTGTGACAAACTTGGTGCATATGACATATATGCTCCAACTTGACGGGGAGTATTAGAATATAATTAGTCATTAATTGTTACAGATTTGTTAATCATAAGTTCTTGCAGATTCTACGAAATTAGAATCATTTATCTTTGATTATTAGGCAAGAATTTAATGTATTTGATTTTGTAAATGAGTAAATTGTGTTTACGAAACAAATGCTTTATTTATATTAAGAAAAAGGAATTAATACAATAAATAGAAGAGATTTCATATCCTCCAATAGCAAATATGTAATACGGGTATAAATAAAATCGTCGCTGATTAGACACATATAATTTAGATATTCTTTACTTTATAGGATTAGCTCCTTATTTTATAATTTTAACACTCATAGTTGGAGCATATAAGTCGCATGTACCCAATTTGCAACAAATATAATCAATACTCAATCCTCTTAGAGACTTAGTGAATATGTCAGCCAATTGTTTTAATAGAGTTGATAAATCTAATGGTGATGTCTCTAGACTCCAATTTTCTATTATGAAATAGCAATCCACCTCAATATTATTTGTTCTCTCATGAAAGACAAGATTAGAGACAATGTGTAATGTTGCACGGTTGTTACATACAAGGCACATGTTACGTCCCATGAGAATTTAAAAAAAATTAATTAAGATAAGATTTGATTCATAGTTATTATTTATTAATTAAGATGAGATTTAAATTGTTAGTTATTATTAAATAATTAAGATAAGATTTTATTATTAGTTATTTTAATATTAAATTCTCTAGAATTATATCATATCTGTTAGTTATCTTTTAAATAGGGAAGAAAGGTTATAAATAGAGGAGCTCTAAAGAGGTGGGGAAGGCATCAACGGAATTCAGAACTAGGCTAGGCAAACACTAGGACTCATCTATTCTTTTCTTTTCTTGTAATTCTAATATTTAGAGGGAATAAAACCCATTTTCATTTAGTTTTCTAAATGTGATTGGTGCCAGTTGTTACAACTGGTATCAGAGTACTTGCACGATCTTGAGATATTTCCTTTGTGGATGGTGACCTCCACCCACCAAACCACTACTATGGAGAACCGAATCGAAGAACGAAGGCTAGAAGAACTACACATACATCAAGAGAAAAAACTAGAAGAACTTCACATAGAACAGTCTAGGAACATGGAGTTAATTTTAAAACGGTTGACAGAACAGGGGTCCAACTCACAACAAAAGGAAGACAAGGACGATCTTAGGGAAAAGGAGAGCAACCGACACACTGATAAAGAAGAAGAGCCCTCAATTGAACCATCAAAATTGGGAATAAACCAAAGAATAGAATTACCAACATTAGAAGGAGAAGACATATGTGAATGGTTAGTATGCATAGAGCGTTATTTTCGGTTAGCCCGAGTAACTACTGCAGAAAAGTAGGAATATGCAGCTATGGCACTAACAGGAAGGCATTAACTTGGTTTGAATGGGGGAAGAACAAACCCCTTTTCCCACTTGGACGCGATTCAAACAAGATATATTAAAAGGATTCCAACCAGTAGTGGCAGCAAACCCTATAAGATCACTCCTAGAGGTGAAGCAACATGACACTGTCATGCAATATCGAGAAGAATTTGAATTAGCACCTCGGAATCAATGAAGTTTGGGACAAGACAACCTGATGGGAATTTTTATGAATGGGCTAAAAGAAGAAATAAAGGCTGAAATGAACATTGTTGATTTCGAGACTTTAACTAACATCATGGTACAAAGCTACGATCATAGAAGCCCGTAACAATGCTTGGAGAACCGCTAGCATAACACCAGGAGGGAGGAAGAGTGAAGTAGGGAATCGAAACACTAATTTTGGATTAAACAGAAATCCAGGGTGGGACCAGGCAAGACCCATGATCGCGGAAACTATAACATGTCCAGACAACAATAGAAATACAGGACAAGGATCAAAATTTAAAACTGATAATATCGTGTCACTCAAGGCTCCTGCAGGAACCAACAACAACCAACAAAGCTCTAGAGTAAGTGGACCACGCAGATTATCAACTGAAGAAAGGGCTGACAGACAGAGGAAAGGACTATGTTTTAAATGTGGAGAAAGATGGGAACCAGATCATGTGTGCAAACTCAAACATTACCAAATCTATATCATTGAGGATTCAAAAGCAACATAATCAGAAGGCCTAATCAGACAACAAGAAAATAAGAAGAGAATGAGTTAGAGTTGGAGTAACTAGAGTTACAATTATCTTCCTATAGTTATTGGGGTCTCACTACTCACAAAATCTTTAAGGTTAAAGGCAAGATACAAGATAGAGAAGTTGTTATCCTCATTGATCCAAAAGCATCCACAAACTTCATTGCAACAAGAATAGTCCAAGAATTACAACTTCAAACTACAAGAATTAGGGAGTTTCACGTAGAAGTTGGAAATGGAACCATCGAGAAAGGAAATCTAGGATGTGAAAGGGTCGAAATAGAAGTTTAGGAAATACAAATAATCCAATCCTTCTTCGTCATGGAGCTGGAAAAAACAAAGGTAGTGTTAGGAGCAGGATGGATGACAAGTTTAGGCAAATTCGTGGAAGATTACAATGAAATGATGATCATTTGGAAGGTGGAAGAAAAAAATTATGTTCTAAGAGGGATCCATCCTTAAGTCGAAGTAAGGCTTCATGAAAGGTTACCCTTAATGCCCTAAAAGGAAATGAAGAAGGGTACGTAGTCACTTCAATTTCCTTTACCGATGCAGTTAAAGACAATCTACAACTATCCACATATGCACAAAGACTATTACAAGAGTATGAAGACTTGCTTCAGGAACCCTGTGAATTACGGCCTCAATGAGACCATGACCATGCCATCACACTTAAAGAAGGAGCACAAATTCCGCACCTTAGACCCTACAAATATCTGGTGCATCAGAAAAATGAGATAGAGAAGATGATGGATGAAATGTTGCAATCAGACATAATTCAACGAGCACCAGCCCTTTTTTCATTCCCGTGATCTTAGTCAAGAAAAAGGAAGGCAAATGACGGTTTTGCGTAGATTACAGGACACTAAACAAGGTGACAGTCCCAGATAGATTTCCAATTCCACTCATCGAAGAACTCATGGATGAAATAGGAAGGGCCAAAATATTTTCGAAGCTAGATTTAAAATCTGGGTACCATCAAATAAGAATGAAGGGCGAAGATATTAAAAAGACAAGTTTTAGAACGCATGAAGGGCATTATGAGTTCCTCGTATGCCTTTTGGGCTTCCCAATGCCCCTTCAACTTTTCAAGCCTTGATGAACAAAATTCTTAAACCATATATGAGGAAGGTTGTATTAGTGTTCTACGATGACATCCTGATCTATAGCTTGGATCAAGAACAACACATGCAACATTTAAAACAGATCTTTGAGATATTGAGGCAATAAAAACTGCACCTTAACAAAAAAAAATGTCGTTTCGAACAAGAACGAATAGAGTATTTGGGACACATCATATCGGCCGAAGGAGTAGCAGCCGATCTAAAGATGATAGAAGATCTGTGAAGAATTATGACAAAATTGCATGGCCTCTAACACAGTTATTGAAGAAAAAAAGACAACTTTCAAGGGGAACCCGAAACACAACAGACCTTTCAAGAATTAAAGAAAGCAATGGTGATTGTTTCGGTCTTGGCAATTCCCTCCTTTACTAAACCGTTTAAACTAGAAACCGACTCGTCCGAAAAGGAAATAAGAGCAGTATTATCACAAGAAGGAAGACCTGTAGCATATATGAGCCATAAACTCTCAGAACGGAATCAACAAAAATCAGTTTATGAAGGAGAATTAATGGCTATTGTATTTGCCATTCAGAAATGGAGACATTACCTTCTGAGACAGAAATTTACAGTGTACACAGACCAAAAGAGCTTGAAATTTCTCTTAGATCAAAGGTTAGGAGGCGAAGATCAACAAAAGTGAGTATCCAAATTAATAGGATATGATTTTGAAATCAAATACCGGGCTGGAAGAGAAAATCAAGTAGCAGATGCATTATCAAGGAAAATACAATTCTCAGCCATTAAACCACAGCAAAATTAGAAGACATAGAAGAAGTTCAAAAAGACCCAAAGCTGGTGAGCATTATCCAGGACTTGCTGCAAAATCAAAGCCTGCATCCAAACTATGAATTACAAAAAGGAAAACTGTTCTACAAGAGTCGGTTAGTGTTGTCAAAGAATTCAAGATGGATTGCTAATATCTTACAAGAATTTCATGATTCAAAAACAGGCGGCCACTCAAGACATTTCAGAACATGCAAAAGGATTTTAGGGGTCGTCTATTGGGAAGGAATGAAGAAGAAAATTCTGGATTATGTGCGAAAGTGTAAAGTTTGCTAGCAAAACAAACATCAGAATTTGGCACTTGCTGGATTACTCCAACCAATACCCATTCCAGAAAATGTGTGGGCTAACATTGCTATGGACTTCATTGGGGATTTACCCAAAGCAAAAGGAAAAGATACAATATTAGTAGTCCTAGATAGGATGACAAAATATGCTCATTTTTTTGCTCTCTCTCATCCATATACGGTGAAGGAGGTAGCAACATTGTTTGTGCAAGAAATAGTTAAATTACATGAATCATTTCAAATAGGGATAGATTGTTCATGAGCACTTTTTGGACCGAACTCTTCAAGGTTGCTGACACTAAACTCAAGATGACTTCATCATACCACCCTCAAACGGATGGACAAGGTGAAGCAGTCAACAAATGTGTTGAAACTTATCCCAGGTGTTTCTCAGGTTATAAACCAAGACAGTGGCCAAAATGGTTACCATGGGCAGAGTATTGGTATAATACCAATTACCATGATTCTATAAAAATGTCACCATTCAAAACTCTATATGGAAGGGATCTTCCTCCACTATTGAGAGGAGAAGGAGGTGCAACTATAGAAGAAATTCAGGGCCTGATGCAGGAAAGAAATTCAATGTTGGATGAACTAAAGATGCATTTGAACCAAGCACAACAAAGGATGAAGATGTATGCTGACAAAAAAAGACGAGGTGTTGAATTTCAACAAGGAGACAAGGTTTTTCTTAAAATTCAACCATATCGAATGAAGACTTCGGCGAAGAAATTAAATCAAAAACTAAGTGCTCGATTTTATGGACCCTTTGAAGTTTTAGAAAGGATTGGAAAGGTAGCCTACAAGCTCAAACTCCCAAATTCCACTCGTGTGCACCCAGTTTTTCATGTCTCTCTCCTTAAGAAATGTATAAAACTAGATACTCCAACACAACACCTACCATCTGCACTTACAGCAGAATGGGAATTATTAGTCGAACCAGCACAAGTTTTAGCAAGGCGACAAAACACAGCAGGACAATATGAAGTTTTAATTCAATGGAAGGATCTTCCTGAGTTCGAAAATTCTTGAGATTGGCCTCTAATATTCAGCACCATTTCCCTTCTTTCCACCTTGCAGACAAGGTGAATCTTAAAGGGCCGGATATTGTTACGTCCCATGAGAATTTAGAAAAGAATTAATAAAGATTTATTAATTAAGATAAGATTTGATTGTTAGTTATTATTTATTAATTAAGATAAGATTTAAATTGTTAGTTATTATTTAATAATTAAGATAGGATTTTATTATTAGTTATTTTAATATTAGGATTCTGTTAGGATATTTAGAATTATATCATATCTGTTAGTTGTTTTCTAAATAGGAAAGAAAGGTTATAAATAGAAGAGTTCTAAAGGAGTGGGGAAGGCATCAACGGAATTCATAACTAGGCTAGGCAAATACTAAGACTCATCTATTTTTTCCTTTTCTTGTAATTCCAATATTTAGAGGAAATAAAACTCATTTTCTTTTATTTTTCTAAGTGTGATTGGTGCCAATTGTTACAGTGTACTTGGGAACTTTCTTCAAATTTAAGTTTTTTGAGGACTTGCTTTAGTTATGTGAGCTCACATGTGACTAATGTCATTGCCTAGTAATCTACTTCTACACTTGATCTTACCATAACTTTTTGTCTTACTTTTCTGCAATATAAATTACCTCCTTGAAGTGGATCATCTATCTCTTGGCGACTCTGCTCCGTCAATGTTAAAATATCCAATAATTTGAATATTTCGCTTATCTTTATAAATAAGGCCTTTTCCAAGAGATATGACAACATCCCAATGGTTTTGACAAGGAGAGTTTAAAAACTAACTTACTACACTCACTACCAATGCAATGATAGGACGAGTCATAGTGAGATAATTCAACTTACCAGCTAACCACCTATATCTCCAACGATCAAAAGACAATCTTCCTTAGACAAGTACGAGTTTGACACATGGATCCATTGGTTTATTCATAGGATTAGCATTTATTATCTTTGTTTCTTCTAGAATATCAAAAGCATATTTTCTTTAAGGTATGAACGAACCATCCTTAGATTGTGCTACTTCTACACCAAGGAAATACCTCAAATGTACAAAATCTTTGTCTGGAACTTTTGAGCAAGATATGGTTTTAGTTGTACAATACCCTCCTTATCGCACTACATGTGAAAACAATGTCATCCACATATACAATGAGATTGATACATTCTTGGGAGAACGACAACAAAATAGAAAGTGATCAACATCACTTCATATCATTCCAAATTGTTGGATGACAATCAACAAATGCCAAAAGCACGGGGTGATTGCTTAAGGCTATATACGGATCTAAGTAAACAACATATCATATTAGTTTATGCCCCTTGAGAAACAAATCCAAGAGATTGCTCCATGTAAACTTCTTTATCAAGATCAAACAATACATTTATGTCAAGTTGCAACTAAGTCTAGTGGTGAATAGTTGCAATGGAAAGAGAAGTGCAATAGATGTCATTTTGGCAACAAGAGAGGAAGTGTCAGTATAATCTTGACTATACATTTGTGTGTATAATTTGGCAAGCAACCAAGGTTTGTAGCGATCAATTTGTTAAGCATCCTGTAAGTAATGACTAAAGAGGAGAACCAACATTTAGGCTATTTAGTATGACTGAATTGTTTTAGAAGTTATTAAATTTTTTTGCATATTTTAGCAATTATTGGGGACAAGCATGACTGTTTCAATGCAATTATTGGCATAATAAAAAAATAGGAGAATTAAGAAGGGAAAAAGGAGGAGGGAGTAGGTTTTTGAAAGGGAGAGACCAAGCTCTCAATATCTTGGAATGAGATTCTTGAACTCATTGTATTTAGTTTCCTTTGTACTTTGTGTTTCTGTATTAGTTCAATTGAATAAAAATTTAGTCCTTATTTCTATACCAGTTAGTATCTATCAAACTCGTATCAGAGCAACTAGTTCTCAAAGACAATTCATGATGATGACACGTAGCATGGAAGTAAGGGTGGAGGTTTTCGAGAGGAGGTTCGTAATATTTGAGGGGCATCTTTTTAAATGGGCTCAACAAATTAATTAATCCAGAATTAAACTCTATCCAATAAAGAGTTTGACTGATTTAATGAATTGTGCACAGAAGGTGGATGAGAAGAACCAGTGACTTGGGAACAAAGGCTAAAGCAACAACCCAATGTCTCCAACTCTGGAAGCTCTACAGGAGAGGGAAGTTCGGTGAACCCTTCGAATACCTTGAGAGCAAGAACCTTTACGGTCTAGAAAGGGGTTATGTTTCAGATGTGATGAAAATTTGGTCTAGATCATGTGTGCGCAAACAAATAGTTACACATTTTAGTGCTAGCCTAGGGGGACCAAGAAGGGGACAATATCGTGGTAGAGGAAGGCACAAAGCCACAAGATCTCTAGTTATCTATCTATAGTATTGTTTACCTTACATCAAAGAAAACAATTAAGTTGTGGGGTAAGATTGGGGAAATTGATTATAGAGCCTCTCATAATTTCATTTTAGCATCAACAAGAATTATAGATGTATGCAACTTCCATTTATATAGTGGAGGTGGGAGACGAGAGAAAACTAGATTGTGAAAGGGTAAGTCCTAACTTGCAGTTGCAGATGCAGGGTCTAAAAATTCAACAAAATTTATATAATATTGATCTTGGAGGCGTCAATGTGATATTGGGAATAGCATGGTTGGCTGGTCTGGGAGATATAAGAGCAAATTTCCGTGAGTTAACTCTTAGAATTCTGGTTATAGAGGGATATCACACATTGAAAGGAGACTCGGTTTTAACTAAAGTAGTAGCTCTTTCAATTCCATCTTAAAGGCCCTATGTAATCAAGGACATGTCTTCCTAGTGAAATACTATTGGCTGCAAGCTGAGAACCAAAATAGTATCCTACTTGGACAGAGTCAGTTTTAGAAGAATACAAATTTGGTTTTGCAAGACCGACGAAGATTACCACCCTATAGAAAATACAAATTTGGTTTTGCAAGACCCACGAAGATTACCACCCCATAGAAGGCAAGACCGTGCGATTCTATTGAAGGAAGGGTCTCATATCCCCAATATCAGACCATACAGGTACCCACACTACCAAAAGAATGAAATTGAAAGATTGATAGATCATATCCTTAAATCTGGTATAACTAGACCTAGTGTTAGTCCTTATTCTAGTCCTATCATCTTGGTGAAAAACGGATGGAAAGTGGCGATTTTGTCGAAATGTTCTTGGAAAACTTGTGAAGGTCGTAGAAAGGTTTGAAAAAATTATCATATGGAGACAATGAGTCTACCGAGCTAACACAGTTTTGAAAAAAGCTCTGATACCATGTTAAATTCTAGAGAAGAGAGAAACATTGAGTTGAAACCATGTTTCTGAGACAGATTTATATTGAGGAAAAGGAATCAATACAATAAATAGCGGAGATTTAATATCCTCTAAAAACAAAGATATACTAAATAAGAATACTCCTAATTATACATATGTAATCTAGACATTATTAATTATATAGGATAAACTTCTTATTTCTCCAATTATAACAACCTATGATTAAGAAATTTGTCTGACATAAATAAATTCAGACATTATCTTTAGAAAATATTGGGGTATCTTATATGATCTTAGGATTTGTTCTTCCTTTATATTTTGATTTATTTACTTATTTAATTAGGATCTTTATAATTTTAGAAATGTGTTATTAGAATATGATTCATAGGCATATCATATAATGTGTATAGGAGCAAAATATCCTATAATTATTTGTATTTATTGTCAGCAGTCTACTAAAATAAACTCTATTGTGTGGTCCATACACGCAGTTTTCAGCATCTCTTTTCTCTGATTTAGACAGTCTCCCTCTGTTTTTCTTATTTAAATAGTACTTGCCAGCTGTTACCAAGAAATTATTTCTACAACTCAATTAAGAATAACAACGTGTACCTGGATTCCTAGTATTTTATCATTGTTTCCCATCTCAATTAAAAGCTGCCTCAGTTTGGATTCTACTTCAGAATGAACTGGTGAATCAAAAATCCATCTGTCATTTACTGATGGTCCTCTACTAATGTACCTGACAAGTGTACCAAAGTTCAGCCACAAATGAAACAAGCATGGAATAAATACCAATCAGAAAATATTTCAAAAGACTCACCCACTCAAAACTGACTCTGCAAATGGCCTCATAATGTCCATATATACTATTCGTACATTCATGGTGGATGAAAGACCTACACCACAACAGGTAAGTAAAATAAGATGTTGGGAGCAAATAAGCATTACCATGGTATCACAGTGGAAAACAGCAGACCTCTTAGAAGATTAAGAACCCTTCCAAATATTACAATATCACCAGGAAATGCATCAACCTGTCAATATTTTTAAAAGAATTTACATTGTACCTAAAATACAATCAGTAACATAATTTTGGAGCAGGTGGAAATGCAAGTTTATATCTGAACTCACAGGATTAAAGCGTTTCATTTCCTTTTTGTCAAGGTTCATTTTCTCCTGTATAACCTTCATATTTTTGTCCCTTTGATCAGCTAGAGATTTCATTGTTTTCTTAGTAACGGAAAAATACACCACAATTAGGGAGAAGCTATGTCTGAAAACTGAAGAAACCAAAGTATACTTCGGGAGCTAAAGGCACACTTACATGGTATTCATTTGCGGGTGTTGTTGCACGAAAGAATACAGTTGTTATTTCCATTGCCTGCTCTGGTATGTCCAGGCGCAACTTAAGCCCCATTTCTTCAAAGGCAGACAGAAGGGCCACATGGTCCCCCTTTAACAAAAAGGCTTGCATACTCAGTCATTGTTTAGAAAGATCATCTGACGCAATTAAAGAAAACTTGTACAAATACTAACAATTCAACGAAAACTGTAATAAAAAAAAAAGTAAACAAAAAAAGTTATTAAAGTAACTAGAGATATTAAAAGTTTTTTTGTTCCTGAATCTTATAAACACATGGTTATGAGCCCTCTGCCATGAGTGCACTAGTACAAAACCACTCATACCTAATGAAATAGCTTATTTTGCTACGTACTTATGTGGGGTTGAGAAAATGGCATTTGCATCTCTAACAATTCCTTTAGAAGCCAACGTGTTGCAGGAAACACATTGCCATATAAAAGCCTCTATTTTGTTCTCCCCAAATTATCATTTGCAAAATCCAGAAAATGTTTACGTCATGAAGATCAAAGTGCAGCCAGTTTGTGAAAGAGTGGCCATAACACCATGGCAAATATATCAACCAAAATTGTGAAGCAATTACTGTCAAAACTGTTATTGTTGCTGATACATTTTAGGAAATTTTATTCCATATTGTTACAGTATCTTACTATCAATACTAGGATGTATGTGCAGAAGAATTCCCGTAATCACAGGAATTTGTCCCGTAGAATAAGTTTTCCCTATTTCCTTAGATTGTCAGCATGATCCTGTATATATAACTGCTGTATCTAATCAAATAAAATATAACATTATTTCTAAACTTGAGAATTACTACTAATTATAACAGATGAAAACCAAATAAGTTCATCTCAAAACATTATCCCTTAATACAATATAACTGAACTCAACCACAAAAAATCTTCATCAATACGCATTCAACTAAACTTTGACCAGATAAATCGCACTTCCCTCTAAAATCAAAGATGGGATGGGCTAGCATCTCAAGTCACTTTACAATAAAAAGGGGGGTGAGATGCAAAACAGGTAGCTAGGATCCAAGCCAACCCACCTTCACCAGAAAATGACAATTATAACCACTAGATAGACTATATATATTATTGTTATCCATATAAACATGAACAGAACTAAAGCCAGAACCAACCTCAGCAGAGGCCAAAAACATCTTTGCAAGTGCTTGCTTAATGGTGCTTGATAATTTCTTCGTAAGCCCAAAGTCAAGTAAAATGGGACGATGAGGAGATTCCTTGCTCACAAGAAAATTTCCTGTAATAGAGCCAAACATTGATCAAATGGAATAACTACAAGTGTACAGAATGTTCTCAAAGTTTCTAAAAAAAAGTGAAAATGACATGCATGTGAAAATCATTTGCACCAGCACACAAAGCACAAACATAGAGGGAGAGTGAGAGAGTACCTGGATGTGGATCACCATTGAAAAAGCCATCAACATATATTTGGTGGGCATAAGCACGAGTAATCTCTTCGACAATCTTTTGTTTATCTACTCCAAAAGCTTCTAGTGAGTCTAAATCATTCAACCGAATGCCATCCATGTATTCCAAAAGAAGGACTTTTTCTGTAGACTGTCATTGGAAGCAACCAGATTTTATAAATATAGGAAACTCATGGAGAAAAAGATAATAGAATAAGAATAAACAGGAAGCACATTTCATTTTGAACCCCTCGCAAACTTTAGGTACCAACACTTAGCCACCCACTGGAAGTTTGCACTAGCCATGATATAGGAACATATTAATAAGATAATCAACATATAATTAAGGAAAAAAATTTACTTCAGAAAGGGACCTTGTAGGGAAATATGTAAAATTCAGGTTACATCTATTCTCAAATAGAAATATGCAAACATCTAATCCGGACACACGATAATGAATGGCAAAGTGTGTATATGATGCCTGATTTCTAACAACTTCATTGCATTTTGAATATTTCAATCTAACATTTTATAGATAGAAATTGAATATACCTGAATTACATTTGGGATCAAAACATCGACTCTTTTTGCACTCGTATTTCCATCATATTGGTTTCTGCAGCCAAGATTTGTAGCCACTGTTCTAGTGTTTTCTATAGAAACAAATGCGCTAGTAAGAAACATACTTTAAGTGATGTGTAGGAAAATGAAATCAAATAAAACCTGATTGCTGAGATCAGTAAACAAGTCACCAAATCTACACACCCCCACCACCACCTCAAAAAAAATAAGGAGAGAGCAAACAAGAGACAAAATCATCATAAAGCTAGAATTCTAAAAAGTTTATTTACTTGGATACGTTAATTTTGGAATCTCTTGGAATTTGAGCTATGGACCTTGCTCAACCCCATTAAACTAACTTGTAAGGTTAAGAGTGAGGTTTATCCAAGTCTTATAAATTTTGGGTCATATCTCCTGGGTAACTTGTTTTCAGTTTCTGGCAACTATCTCCTGTCTTTAATTTTATTTATTTGTTGTAAGACATATATATCAATGACAGTTATAACTGTCACAGTAGGCATCTTGTAGGTCTCAAGCTACGGCACAAAAAAGTATACAACTGTAAGCAGAAGTTGCGTTGCACGATAAACATAAAAAAAAAAAAAACAAGATTTTCTCTTTCTCTCATTCTAATACAAAATAATGCAACAAATTCTTAGATCTTGGCCTAACTGAGTCCCACCAAATCGGTTTCTCAAATGAGGATTGCCAAGCTTAGTAGGTCATATTTATATCGCATCTCAAGTCAACGCGAGACTAAACACCACTGTTGAGGCTACAATTAAGGTAGACCGAACAGACAACACAACTAAGGTGGACTAGGAGTGCCCACAACTAAGGCAGCTTTACAACAATTAACGTAGACCGAAAAGACTGACACAACTAAGGTGGACTAGGAGTGCCCACAACTAAGGCAGCTTTACAACACTCCGCGCACCTAAGGCTACACTTGAATAATGAGAGGGAAAGTGAAATACATTATTAATTTCAATCCGCTAATTACATTTTCAACTCCTCTATATGTAATTTTTAAACTCTAGGCAAGACATAAACATTGAGTTAAAATCATATATTTCTAAGACAGCATAGGTATAGGATACGAGATATTTATATCTTCTAATATCTAAGATATGATACAAGAATAAACAAAAAATTCCTAATAATATATATATATATATA
>Ga0209489_102718_pt1 | contig 35517 bp, 27 predicted proteins | sample SiratrowhiteBW_FD_187527 | JGI IMG/M metagenome (GOLD analysis project Ga0209489, IMG submission 187527) | Root nodule microbial communities of legume samples collected from California, USA - Siratro white BW (SPAdes) (version 2) | ecosystem: Host-associated > Plants > Roots > Nodule | place... | reverse complement strand
GTAAATTTTAATTATATATATATATATTATTTTTTAATAACAAAAAAATTATAAAGTTATTATAAAGTAAGTTATAATAACAATTATAGAGAATATTTATAAAAAATTATTATATAATATTCATATCAAATGGATAATTTTTTTAAAAAATAATGAATTTAAAATAATATCACTTTATCATAATATTTTTCAACAGAAATAAACAAAAGTAGACAGGTTTAAGAAAAGTAAAAATATATTAACAATTTTAAATTTGGTTTGATCTTTTTTAACATATAATTGAGACAACAAGTCAACATTTTTTTTCCAGACCATGTATCATCTAAGAAAACTTGAGACCATGCATAATCAGAGTTTTCCGGTTTTCAAGCTCTAAATTTTTTACATGTTTAGAAAGCTTATGAATTCTGGTTTTAAAATAAAAATTTACTTCTGAAAAACTTCATACCAATTTTTTTTTTTTTAAAAAGAAAATCTAATTTACTTCATTTGAAGTTTTCAGTATAAAATATGAACTTCCAAAGGTCATTGCTTCGGCATTTAATTTTATTTTATTTTTTCTCTCAAGATGATCCCAAATGAGGAAATCCTCCTTTGAGTGATTTAAGGGTCTAAACCAAAGCATTTTAAGTCTATTTCTAAGCAGAATTAGTATTATATCTTTTTTCTAACAGCATTATTATATCATTTGGATGAGAAAAATGAGGGTAACACAGATCAAGTTCATTTGTACCTTTTCAAATTACAGGAGAATCACATTGAGTTAAAACACATTTTCAAATTAACAAATAGTGTACCCTGTTCCTTGAGTTAAAACTCCAAATGCAACCACAAAAGTTGTGCATGTTATAAAAGTCATTCAAGGAAGAATCACATTTTTCAATTTAAAGGGCCACGATTTACGAAACACAGAAAAAAATATTAAGATTTAAGAATAAACTAAACTTGACATATCTTGAAAATTTTCCAAGCTTCATAACAACTACTTAAGCATCCACAAGCTAAAGATAGTTGATGCTACAATATGTAATCAAGGTCACAACCATCTGTTTCCTCAATCAGATAATACAGCACAATAAACTGTCAAAGGCTATATAAACTCTGCAGTGTGATTAATCCTCTTCTCTTTCGGGAGGCAAACCACAAGGCAGGAGCATTTTCTGCACAAAAGATAGAATTTGTTATGAATAACTGATGACTGACAAGTTGTACGCAATGATACTAAAGAGAAGGTTAACAAGACAGAAAATTTCCGAAAAGGGTCATGCTATAACTACACTTTAGATAATTGTAAATTATACTTCTTGCTAATTCCTTTCAGAATTCCAAGGTCCCACCCTCCCTCTTCATAGGATTAAGGATGAATAAACATGTTGCAGGTTCAGAGACACCACAAAGCTCGGTCGCGCAATGTTTTCCTATCGCATATCTCCTATTAAGAAGCTTCACATTGCTCAGATGCTACATAATGTCGCATAGGGCGGTTATTTTTACGGATGTATGTGTTGAAACTATGTTTTATTGAGCTATGGAAGACTTTCAATCATGCCTAATTCATAGTGTGATGTTTTAAAGTTTTAATGATACACAAGCACTAGACCTCATTTATACAATTATACTAACAATAGACTCTTTATCCTAAAGTTGGCTTAGCTTCCTCAAGACAACATAAACACCTCTAAGAAGATAAGATGTGATGTTATAAGATATTCTAGAAAAAAATCAAGATAACATTGGATATTTTTTTATGATATAACAGTATGATCCATCGTGTTAGACCTACAACCCACATTGGGCCTGAGACCCATACCCTGCCTCAACATAGTGCGGTGGGTAGGATCCAGAGAGTTTATTCGAGAAGGAACAAAAATAAGCAATGGTTAGTTAGGAAGTTATTAAGACAAGAGTTTAAATAGGTAGAGAGTACAACATTAGTGCACTTGATTGAGAAAGATAATTGTAAACTGAGTATTCTTGGTTATAAAAAAGGGCATTCTCCGTGTCCTCTTTCTTTAAACATAAACCATTTCCATTTTTCTCCCACTTCAGTCTTTTATACATCCTTTTCTGTATAATTTGGCTATCTTTCACTCTAACATTATGTTGTAAAAAACAGCTGAAAACATAAATAAAATTAAATTCCAGAGGCATGAAAGATCACTGTCCTTAAGGATTTATCTGCGATAAATTGCTTAAGTCCCTCAGGATACAATAGAAACTTCTCGGATAATACCAAGGATATCAGAACTAGCAAATAAGCTCTTTTATGAGCAAAATAACCCAAGACTTTAGAGAAGAAAAATTGAGAAAGAGAGGAATGAAGATGTGTTTTTTCGGAGAAGGGGAGAGCCTCTATCTATAGAGGATGGAAACTGTGTAGTGAGTGAGCAGGTTTGAACTGTGAAGAGTTAGGAACGAAGGGGAAGGGATGGCTTGTTGCTTCAACAAACGTTCCACTCCCCTCAATGTTCGAACATAAGCTAACAACCCACGTTGTTGAAATTAACTATAGAACGACATCTGTCTATTCCACAAGAAGTGCCATAATTCAGAGTTTATGGAAGATGTGGAGTTGTCGGAAAAATCGCCACAGATCGAGGTTGAACGTTTGTGGCTGTTGGGTTTGAACGTTTCTAGGTTTCCAATTTGCCCCTTTTAGTTAGGTTTCTACGTTTCTAGGTTTCCAATTTACCGTTTTTTCAATTCGAACCCAACGGCCACCAATGTTCAACCCAGATCTACGGCGATCTTTCCGACAACTCCACATCTTCCAAAAACTCTGAATTATGGCACCTCTTGCAAAATAGATAGACATCGTTCTGCAGTTAATCTTCAAGAACGTGGGTTGTTAGCTTCTTTTCGAACTTTGAGGGGAGCAGAACATGCGTTGAAGCAACAAGTCGTTCCTTCTCCTTCGATCCTCACTCTTCACATTTCAAAACTGCTCACCCACTACACGGTTTCCATCCTCTATAAATAGAGGCTCTCCCCTTCTTTGAAAGACACATCTTCACTTCTCTCTTTTCTTTTTTCAGTTTTTCTTCTCAAAGTCCTGGGTTATTTTGCTCATAAAAGAGTTTACTTGCTAGTTTTGATATCTTCGGTATCATCCGAACAGTTCCTGTTGTATGCTGGGGGGACTCGCACAATTTATCGCGGATAAGTCTTTAAGGACAGTGATCTTTCACGCCTCCGGTATTTAATTCTATTTGTGTTTTCACTCGTCATGCCACCTCTAATTTCTAAGGTTTAACAAGAAAAAAACCGAGGCAAATCCTTTTGCAGGTGTAAGGAGTGTAAGCTATAGCCTGGTTCTCATTGTTACAAAGGAATACATAATTTATTAAACACAATCTTACATTAGTGTTGTGAAATTCAGCACAATCGCATTGGAACAAATTAAAAAAGCAAAATCTTCACAAGAATGCTTAGAACACCTTAAACAAAAATCAGAAGCTTGAAGAAGTAACAAAGCACATAAGAAATAGTTTAACTCAGTTCAATTAGAGCATTAATGAATTCTACTCTACATCCACAAACAATTGCTATGAAACAAGTTTCTCTCAGAGTTAAAGATAAAACTTCAAATAGTACAATCACTCTCACATACAATGAATGAATAATTTCTTTCTCTATCATCATGCTTTACATAGATGTCTATCTATATATATACACTCTAATAAACAGTTATAACAAACTTCATGAATCAAGCTGTGAATTACTCCAGCAAATCTCGTGACTCGAGGCACATGTTTCCACACTAACTAACGAACTAGTAAGAAAAAGCTTCTGATCAGCTTAGATGGTATACACAATGAAGGTGTACCAGATCCTTACTACCACAAGATCAAAAAGTAGATAAGACACCTATTGATTTGCTTTCTAAGCCAATATCAAACAATTAGATATAGTGAATATCTGATTTCTTCACGGCCATTGGCCAGTTAAAAAGGTTTTTTTTTAATCAGACATGCATAGATATTAGCATCAGCATCCGTTTATTCCTTCCAATAATCTCATTATGAGGCCTGGCCAATACTCTTGTTTGAAGTGTAGAAGCGTCAAACACGTCTCTAAACCCAACATACACTCCTCAATCAGTGTCCAATTAAAATATTATATTTTGTTGGCTTGGAAAATTAAGCCGAAGCTTTCATATGCACAGGCACTTTAAGGATACTGATGATAAAAAAATGTTATTAATTTTTTTAGCATTAAAAAAGTCAGATTTAGTCTTAGTATTTTTTAAGGTTTATTAACATAGAAAACAAAGTTTAGAACTTAAGCTCATTTATTTTGAGAAAATGTTTTAATTTTTTCATTTCGTTTTGGTTTTCAGAAATTTATAAAGGAAAAGGTGAAAACAAGAAACAATAAAATGTTCTCATTGTTTTCTTAAACCAAATGGCCCCCAGCTAAGTTGCTTTTGAGAAGATGAGCATATCTTTCCTAAAATATAATTCATCTTATTTTAGATTTTGTACGAGATAAAGTGATTATACTGTAATGTAATGATAGCTCTTAATAAAGAAATTGCATGACCTGTTTATGCATATGCAAAGACCCGGTGTCCTAAGTTTTGGACATTGGTTGTGTTGGGTTGTCTGTGCATGCTCCATAGTTCTTTAACACGAAAACTACTCATCCCTCCCTACACTTTCCTTTCCATATCATATATAACCCCTACCCCCGAGGCCAGGGGCAATTCAAAAATAGTAGTAAATAATTGAGTGCAAATAATCAGAACATGGTAAGACCAAATGGGATATTTCGTTAAATAGACAGATCAAAATCCCATAATTAGGATATTAGACTGTCAGTCTGATTATGCATTTGTTATATAGAAACCAATAACCCTTGGAATTGACAATAGGACATGAAAGTGCCATTAAATTCTCTATTCAAACAATAGAGGGCAGAGGGAGGAGTGTGTCTAGTTTATTAGAAATTGGCAATTGGGCTTTAGGTTACAATTCCCGTCCCAGCCCAAAATAATAAAAAAAAAAAACCCTAGAATGGTTACTGCAGCAGCGTGGCCGTGGGAGGTGCGGCAGCGGGAGGCGCCGCCGCACGAGGCACCACCGCCGTATACTGAAAGTAAGTTGAAGGGAAAGAAAAATAACCTGCATAAAGCTATAGCGTTCCCTTCCAATAGATTCATTTTCAGCAATAGCAAAGTAAGCCAGTAAAGGGTAGTGCCCAATATATGATGCATAGCTATCACGTTGAATGTTCACTGCCCACTCACTGCACACAAAGCAAACTATTGCCAAATAATGTATACAAAATTCAACAAAAACACACATTGAAAATGCGAAACTCACAATCGGTTCAAATCCGCATGACCAGTTCCAACATATTTGGCTTGGAGATGTTCCAGCTGAGAGTTGATGTTAAACCTATCACTCGCCTGCATAAAACCTCCAAATCAATTTTGGTATCCAAATTTTGAAAACCCTAATTAACTCTAATTCACCCAGGTAAGGGATTGAAAAGCAAATTGGGAGAAAGTACCTGCATGGTGTGCGATTTGTGGGTTGAATTGAGATGCTGTGAATCAAAGTACTCTCCCAATGCTTAGGGTTTTGCTTCAGCTTCAAATAGTCTATGATTTAAGGTTTGCTCACTTTCTTATAGTGGAGTGTAGTTGGCTATGGTTAATTTACAATAATTGAAAAAACATAATATCTAATATTATAATAAAATAGGCCTATAGCTTTATATTTTCAAGACAAATTCTTCCTGCACCGTAATATACGCTTCCTGCACATTAATACAAATTTTTTAATTCCATAAATATTCCAATATAAAAAGTACATCCGTCCGATTTATAATGTCAAAAAAAAGAAAACCGAATGGCATCTTATACAGATGTCACTTTTAAAAAATTTAATAACTGGATGAGTATGTCATTCGGTTGTCATTTCAAAATAAAATAAGAACTGGATGACATCCCATCTGGGTTTCATTTTAACTTCATCTATTTCCAAATCTTTAATTAATCCTTCAAACAAGCAATAAGTAAGTAATTTTTGGTGTTTATTAGCAATTAGTAAGTGATATTGTTGATTAGAGTAGTTGATTTGGGGTTTAGGCATTGTTGACGACGAACGGAAGAATTTTCCGATTTGATGTATGAGAACCGAATTTTGATTTGGAAATGAGAACCGGATGGCACCCCATCCGGTTGTCATTTCAAAATCAAAATGACAACTGGATGAGTATGCCATCCGGTTTTTATTTCCAAATAAAATGAATTTTTTTTAAATGACAACCGGATGAGGTGTCATCTGGTTGTCATTTTATTTTGAAATGACAACCGGATGAGGGTTTCCGGTTGTCATTTTATTTTGAAATAACAACCGGATGACATACTCATCCGGTTGTCAGTTTTTTTGAAATGTGAACCGGATGAGAGTGTCATCCAGTTCTTATTTTTCTGCCCATATAAACCGGATAGGGTCAATTGTGAAATTAAAATTTTATATTAGAGTGCAGAAAGAAGATATTAAGATGCAGGAAGAATTTGTCTATTTTCAAATAGTCTAGGATTTAAGGTTTTCTCATAAAAAAAAAATAATGAGGAATAAATATTTATTCAAAATGATGTCATGTTAAAAAAATCAATCAGGATTTGTCTAGATAAATAAATTTCACGATTTAGTTTTATATTTCTTATTTTTTTATAAATTAAAATTATCTATTATATTTAGTTATATAATAGACTTTTTTACCTAATTAATATATTTTTTGTTTTTATTTCTTTCAATAATACTATTTATTTTTTATTTTTTTCAATAGTATTTTTTATTCTTTAATTTATTAAATAGCATTCTTTTTATTTTCTACAATATTATTCTTTTTCTATAATAGTTATTAAAAATAGTAATTATTAGTTTATTAAAATTAAGATAAAAATAATATAAAAATAATTAAATTCAATTTTTTAAAAAAAATACAAAGAAAATAAAATTAAATATTTTATAGATTTTTAAATTAATTAATTATAATAGAAAAAACTGATAAATTATTTATTTTATATTTTATAATAAATTTAAATTTGACATAATAAATTATTTATAATTCTCAAATCTTCAACAATATCACTGATATGATATGATCCTCTTCTTCATTTTTCACTTTCAATCTCTTTCTATATTTTTTTAAAATCGTCTTTTGATATTTCATTTTGGATTTTACATTATCTTCGTATCTTTTGGTGATAAACTCTCAAAATAAAAAAAGTTTGGATGAGCAATCTTCCAATTTAATTTTATTTCAAATTTGTTAAAAAAATAATTTAAAAGTATTTACAATATAAATTAATAAAAATAAATGAAAATATTAAAAAAATCACTTCATTTTAAATAACACAATGATTCTAAAACAGACTACAGTACCTACATAAGATCTTCAATTCACTTAAATTGTTTATATTTAAACACTATCAGATCTGTTCACAATGTCTTGTAGACATGAAAATTATGATATGTGATAAATATAATTAAAGTTCTATAACTTATTTTTCTATTATGTTTTTTTGAAGACTATAAAATTAAAAGACCAAAGTCATCTCCAATTATTCTTGTTCAATTTTTCATGTGGAGATACATAAGTAATAATTATGCAAAGTAATAATTACATCATCCTAATTAACTACAAAAAAGACTCAATTTGAAAAATATAAAAAAAAATTGGATACTCAATATAATCACAATTTTTAATAAGAATGCAATTGAAAATACCAAATTATGAAAAACCTAAATTTAATTAAACTTTTATTTTATATTGTGTTCTTAATTTCTTGTTTAATTTTTCTCTTATATATATATATATATATATATATATATATATATATATATATATATATATATATATATATATATATATATCTTTTCCACGTTCAAATGGTTTTATACTTATTCGCTTACTTTGAATGTTTTAATAGTTTTACCCTGCTATTTGAAATTCCTTCTTTTTATTAAAAAAAAATTAAAAACATATTTTAATTATATCATACCATCTTATAAATTCCCAATCAATTTTAGATACAATTGTGACTTAATAGTTCCAAGATTTGTTTATTTTTATAAAACTAATGAATGAAATATATGTTTTGATAGTAATAAGATTCGAGCATATATATATATATATATATATATAATTTAGTTTTAAAAATTGATTACATTGACATGACGTGTTTTGTTGATGTGACTTTGGTTAGTGTGTAACAATTTTAACATACTGAAATTAAAAATTATAATATTAAAAGTGTAAATAAAAAACCATAACATTATTTATGTTAATTTTTTAAAATTTATATCGATCAATATAATACATTTTCATCGAGAAAATATCATATCAAACATGACCGGTGTTGTAATTTTTTACATCTATCAACTTTCTAGTTGAGTGTTTTTTTTTTTTTAATAAATCTTCAAATTTAATATTTATTTTTATTCATAAACCGTTCAATTATTCAAATATATAAGGTTAATACGTTGTAATAAATTTTAGGTTAAATCAACCTAAAGAAAGTTTGAGAAATTTAATAAATTTTATACTTCTAAAAGATAACCAATATTTATATTTCAAAAACTTATCAGTAGGCCCCAAATTTTATATATCAGGTCTAAATAAAAGAACTAATTTTAAGAGGTTTTTAAAAGTATGCACACCTATTTGTAGTTTTTGAAGTACTCGAACACAAACATATTCTCTACAATCAACTTCAAAGATTATGTTCAGTTGAATATAAACTTTTCATTTAGAATTTAGCCTCCCAAGAAAGATAAAATTTGTGAACAAAACTACCATGACTTGATATTCAAGCCTTTGAAACAAGGACCACACGACCTTGGGTATTTAACATACTCCAAGAATGTGATATATAATTTTCAATCCATGGAGCTTTAAGGTGAAATTATGGTTCATCTTAAAGTAAGCATGACTTAAAAAATAAGTGGCTTCTGTTAGACTGTACAAATTCCAAACTTTCATTTTAAACCAAACACTTCAGTTGCCTCACTTCATTGAGATCACATGGAGCATTTTATTTAACAAAAAAAGCAACAATCTAATCAACATATTTTTTTTACCTTTAGATCATGATGCTAGAGTTGTAGGTGGACAATTATCAACAGTGCAAGCCAAGATATCCCTGTACTCCCTGGATATTGTAAAAGAGTCATAAACTTGTCCATCACTGCTTTTCTTGTACTCGAACAACAAGTTTGATTGGTCAAATGCTGTAAGCTTGACAAATCCAAAGTCATGGTCTTTAAATATACTCCACTTGGTGTTTATGGGGGCAAATTCAGCAAGGGATGCTCCTCCTCCCCCAACCACTACATGTATTGTACCATTCAAGGGACCCTTGTAATTGTGCTTCTCTTTATTGGTGCAGATATTCTGTGTAAGGAAAATGGCAGTTATTTTTTCATGTTTAATGATAACAGCAAACAAGAAAAAGGTGTCTAGATAATTTAATAATTTTGATTTTTTCATGACAAAGTAACCGGCTATAATACCCGGTATTAAATTAATCTTGATGTAGTTACAGAATGTGCAAAGTTATTTTAGACAATAAAATGCTACAATGTATCTAATTATTGTGGAATTCCAATTTATATTGGTATAAAGTTCACGTACCAAAAGTATTCAAAGCTAACAAGTAAGAAATATTTTAATAACAAAATGACCATAATCTAATGTATGTTCTTGATGACCAAACTGACAGTAAGTAAAGTGACCAACAAGAAAAGAACAAGATGAGTTGTACACTTCCAAATGGAGAAAGACTATTTTCAAGCCATAGCATATACTCATGTAGAGCTTCTACAGGGAAGTAAAGGAACAAAGGAAAAACTTTCTATATCTGAAGTTAGGCAAAATACCTGATACACAGGGCAAGTTCTTTCATAGTTATGGACATGTCCATACATTGCTATGTCAACCTTATACTTTTGCCAGAGATATTGAAGGTCCTCCCTTCCCATTGGTTCTTCAAAAGAGCCTTCTGCCACATAGAATCCTGCAGAAGAATAGCCAAGTACCCTATGCGCAAGAAATATCAGCCACGGTTGTTTTTGTCGGTCAACCGATGCTAGGCAATTTTCAATGAATTTATACTGCTCTGATCCTTTTCTCCAATCGAGTTCTGTGTTAGCTATGCAGAATCTGAACATACCATAATCAGATGAGTACCTGGCAAAGCAAAGTAGTTTTTATCTTTCCGGAGGAAATAACATCATCAACATTTTTTCGTAGGTATACTGAAGAAGCTAACAAAATTTACTACATTTATGAATAGGTTAAGTTAGTTTTATCTGGTGCAAGAGAAGGAGCATGGCTATGCCACTTTGATGTTAAAGATGCTAAATGCCTACATCCATTAGAGTTTTGTAAAAGGGAACATATTAAACACACATGCTGAAAGGTTGAAATTACAAAGATATTTTACCAGAATTTTTCCCTGTTCTCAGCTGGTACATAAAACATGGTTTGAGACAGTACACCACATTCACCACCCGAATCCAAGGTCCCATAAAATGATCCAGTCCCTGGCCAGTCACGTTCATGATTGCCACTAAAAGCACACAAAGTAAAAGAATAAAATGACATAATCAAGAGTAGCAGTAAACCTACACAAGTGCAACTCATGCATAACAAATCAAACCTTGCTGTCATATATGGTACAGTTGATGCAATTGGCTCAATTTGTGCAGTAAACTGATCCCACTGTGAAATGTATCCACTAGCATAGCATATATCACCAATGTGGAAGACTATATCCACGTCTTTTAAGTCTTTTATAATCTGTTTAGTAGTGTTGAGTGATCCAGGCTGGAAATTATTAAATTCATTGGAGCCATCGGCTTCTGCCTGCGTGTGTGATAAGAAAATAAAAAGTAGAGTCAGTAATTAAATCACAAGTAAGAATACCTGATATCTTTTCAAGGTATATTATTTTGACAATGCAAAAATATATAACTCAAATTCAAATATAAAAATAACATACAGAAACAAAGAAGAGCAAATATAATTGGAATTACCCATGGATGAAACAGAAGACAAAGAAGTAATAGAGATTTAAATCAGCCTGATCAATCTTATCTCTTGCTTATATGTAACTATGAATTCATTTATACAAATTGTATCTCCAGATTTCAGAGCATGGTTATAACTAGAATGGCCACTAGAAAAAACTAAAAAGAAAGAAAATTACCTTTCCCATATCACCGAATATGACTACACGTTGCAAGGAATTTTGACCTGGAAAAGGAGATGCTTTGAACTGGTATTCTTCACTCCATATCACTGTACCATTAAATAGTCTATGCCCCAGCTTGTATATGTACCTGAAAATCGAAAGATAAATACATTGCAAGTTGGGGTTCATAGACAGTGAACTGCTGCTAATAAAATCAAGATGTTCCTTCATACCACAATATTTGAAGTTTTGAACCAATATAGAGTTATGTTACTTATGATAATACAAGTCATGGGGGAAAAGAAGTATATTTGGTGCCAAATTCTTTTCTAAAAGAATCACGTGCAAATTTCTTGGTTTCTTGATAGTGGTTATTCTTCCACTTCAACCAAATAGAACCGCACCTAACATAGAGTTTGGTTGCTGCTTATAATAATACAAGTCACGTAGGAAAATAGTTGCATATTTGGAGTCAATCCTTTCTAATAAAATCACATCTAATATCTTGGTTACTTGACAGTGGTTATCTTTATGAAATTTCCCATTTCAATCATTTATAAGAAACTCTAAACATTGAAATTTCGAGGATGCATATTCTTGTTTTCACTGAATTAAGTTATCCATCAGCTTGTATTTCTGGTTATCACAATTATGTTCTGGTAAACTACAGGGTCAGAACTCATAATTATTTACCAATTAGAAGTAATTCCAAACATCAAAATTTCAAGATAACATATTCATGTTTAAATCTGTTCACTTTTTTATGTTCTAATTGTTCGGAAATCTCACATTGCATGCCTTAATTCTTAGAGTGAAGTTTACATATCTGTTGGACAACCTCACTTACTGCCGACTAGTTTTAAGTTTAATATATCATTTGTATCAGAGCCTATAGTTTATCTTAGTAATTGCCAAATATGTCAATAAGAGAGTTTGCACTTGTTAGTTAAAAGTAGTTGTGACTAAATTTATATATCTTGCATGATCTTCTGCACAAATTTGTGAAAATCAATTGAATTTTATCAGGGATCATTTCTAGTGATGTTATGGTTGGAAGGTGCACCTTAACTTAAAACGCCAACAAGTGCATCAACTGTGTTGTGGTAAATGAGTAGAATACAAGAAAATATTATATGTTGTAAATAGGATATTATTGGAATAAAAATATCCTAATATCTCTATAGTTATTAGGAAAATTCCCCAAAATCTACTCATTATTTCAGATGATTTTTTATTTCCTCTTTTAAGAGAATGTGATTGTTACAAATACAGGAGTTGAGAATGTAATTATCATGATAGTAATTAATAACATATTTCTTTTCTCTCCCTTTTCCAAGTTGGTATCAGAACTCCCGATCTTGGGGGGCTCTGTTTCTGTTGCCACTATTGTCGCCAACCACCGACCGTTGCCACCGCCCACTGCCACTATTGCAAACCTCCAAAAGTTTATTTCTATGGGTTCTGACGATCTTCCAAAAGTGGGGGTCCCTACTGGTTTGATGGCTGGAATTACTTGTAACGGAGTCAGGACATTCGAAAGATTCTAAAAGGGCAATCATGATTAGACCACATTGACAGTGGAGGACTGAGGTCAAACGACCCTAATTTTGAGATTTAGGACAATGAAGATTCACTGATCCTGACCTCTATGTGACATTCCACGGTACCCTAGATAAGTTGAAATTATATGTTTTATTCTTCTGCTAAAGAAACTAAATCCTTTTCTTCGAAAAAGGATTTTGCTAGTTGTTATGACACTAAAAGCAAGGTGTTTAATACCAGACAAGGTTTTTTCTCAATATAAGAATATCACATATTGTTGAATGGGTTGTGGATTGAATTAAATCAATACCAAGATTTGATGATGTGAAAAGCATATGCTACCACACCTGTTGAAGTTGTTGAAAGAGGAAGAATCTTTAAATTTCTACAAGCTCTGAACCATGAATATGACCTAATCAATGTACAAATTTAGGGAGAGCAAAATTGTCTTCTCTATCAGTAGTGTTCTTTATTGTCACGGGAGAGAGACTAAGAGGACTGTCATGCTTAACGGAGGAACCTCCAACACAAGTTGTGCCATGACAAGGGTCATCAAAGAATCAAACACTAGAGGAAAGCCTGTTGTAAAAGGCAACCATAGAGAGTATTGTTCTTTCTGTAAAAGATAGTTGGACATACTAAAGAAACATGCTTCAAACTCCATAGGAGAGACAAATTACTGGATAGAAGCAACAAAGGAGCTTTACAAAAATGGGTGGACAATATTTTATTAGAACATAAAGAAACCAACCAACCCAGTGCTTCTCCTCAACTGAACCTTGATATGAAAGCTTACAAAGAGCAACAACAAAAATATGGGCAAATTCCTATATATGGCTTCATCATGGTAGACTTAGACACCATTCATTTAGTCTTATCAAATCTTTGTTTCTTCATTTGTTTATAAAGAGTGTGGCATCTTTCAATTGCGATATTTGTCAACTATCAAAGCATCATCGTGCATCGTATCCCAGTAGCACTAAAATAATTTTCTTTTGATTTAATTCATTATGATGTTTGGGGTCCTGTTTTAAAATCTATCTCTGGGGAAAAATTGTGTTATTGGTGATTGTACCCATGTTACATGGACATTAGTCATGAAAAGTAAGTCTAGTGTATTTCAAATCTTTGTTAATTTTTTCTATCTTGTCAAAAATTAATTTGGGAAAAACATTAAAAGAATTAGGTTCAATAATGGTACTGAATATGCAAAAAGTGAATTCTCCAAATTTTTTTCCTTTAATGGTATTGTTCATGAATTAACATGTTTTAACACTCCACAACAAAATGGGATTGTAGAAAAGAAGAATCATCATCTCCTACAAATAGATAGAGCTCTTCTTTTCCAAATGTTTGTTCCATAAACATACTGGAGAGAAATTGTGTTGATTGCCACATATCTCATCAAGTTACCAACTCTTGCCTTAAATGGCATTAGTCATACTGAGTCTATTGTCTTTTGTTCACTCTTCTCCTTAGTTTCAAGTTTACCATGTCAAGTTTTTGGTTGTGCTGTTTTTGTTCACTCTTCTCCCTTAGTTTCAAGTTTACCATATCGAGTCTTTGGTTGTGTTGTTTTTGTTAACTCTCATAACCCTAATCCCAGTAAATTAAGGTTATCACCCTCAAACTCGTTGTGTCTTTATCACGATTGATGTCACTTTTCATGAAATAAAATATTCCTTTTTCAACCCTTATCTTTAGGGGGAGAAAATACTTGAAGCAAGGATCTCTCCTTCTTGTCATTACTATATTTGTCTTTGTAAGATGTCCAAGAATTAAGTGATGGAGCCACCACAAGTGGGATAGAACAAAGTGATAGTAAAGATGAAGAAGACAAAATTATTTAGAAAAAAAAAATCAAGGAAAGCAACCCAATTTAACTTTAGAGCAAGAAGACATGTCTGACTCGAAGGTGAGGAACCCTAAAAGGTAAGTACTAATGAGAAGTTATCCAGTGCATTAAGAAAGGGAAAAAGATTATGATAAATATCTTATTTCTCGTTATGTATGCATTGACAATCTCCTAATAGACATCGAAACTTTATTTTATCCATTGATGTCACAAAAATTCCTACCTCAGTCTAAAAAGCCAAGAAGTGAACATTGGACTCTCAAACCATGAGAAAGGAAATGGATGAATTAGAAAGAAACTCAACACGATGACAAACCAAAAAGACAAAAAGATTATAGGTTGTAGATGGATATTTACAATAAAACACAGCATATGGGTCTGTTGACAAGTATAAAGCTAGATTGGTTGCAAAGGAATACAATCAAATGTATGGAATTGATTATGGGGAGACTTTTTCTCCTATAGAAAAGATGAATATAATTGAAATTGTTAGTAGCTCATTTTGGATGGGACCTACATCAACCGAATGTCAAAAGTATTTTTCCTCATGAAGATTTAGAAAAAGAAGTTTACATGGAGATTCTACCCGGATTTGAAGCTCATAATGCAAGGAATAAGGATTTCCTCATAAAAAAGGCCTTATATGGACATAAACAATCTCCAAGGGCATGGTTTAGGAAATTTACAAAAGCAGTGGTTTCCTTAGGATATAAGCAAAGCCGAGGAGATCATACTTTATTCATAAAACACTCCAATACAGGTAAACTTACACTACAATGGGTTTATCTAGATGACATGATTATTGCATGAGATTTTGAAACAAAGGAAGTGGCTTTAAAGGAAAAAATTGTCAGCCCAATTTGAAATAAAAGACCCTGGGAAAACTTAAGTATTTCCTTGGAATAAAGGTTGCTTATTCAAAGAAAAGTGATTTTCATCTTCCAAAGAAAATATATTCTTTATCTCTTCAAATAAAGAGGTAGGCTGGGACGTAGACCCTCAAGGGTTCTTATTGAACAAAATCACAAAATCAGAAGTGAAGAGTTCTTCTATGAAAAAACTCAATATTAAAGATTGGTAGAAAAACTCATAATTTTATCACACATGAGACCAAACATTGCTTACACAGTTAACGTTATTAGTTAGTTTATGCATGATCCAAGAGAAAAACATATACAGGCAGTTGAAAAAATTCTTCACCACTTGAAGTCAAGCCCATGAAAGGGACTAGTATTCAAAAAGAAAGAGAAAAAAAAAAAAAGAAACTTTGACTCTAAAAATATATATTGATGCAGATTATGGAGGTTCAGTTACTGACAGAAAATCTACTACTAGGTACTATATGTTTATGGGAGAAAGTTTGGCCACTTGGAGAAGTAAAAAACAAGATAAAGTATCTTGTTCAAGTGCAGAAGCTGAATTTCAAGCCTTTACTCAAGGCGTGTGTGAACTTTGGATAAAGATCATATTAGGTGATCCTAAAATAGAGGTTGACATCCCTATTCAATTGTAATGTTATAATAAGTCAACCATGAGCATTGCTCATAATCCAGTACAACATGAAAGGACCAAATATATTGAAATTAACAGCCACTTCATCAAAGATAATCTTGATAGAGGTTTGACCAAATATATTGAAATTGACAGGCACTTCATCAAAAAGATAATCTTGAGAGAGGTTTGGTTGTCACAACTCATGTCCCTACAGAGCTTCACTTAGCAGACATCCTCATCAAGGGACTTCCTTAGAATAGATTCCAAGATCTTGTAGGCAAGTTGGGAATGATTGATATTCATTTACCAACTTGAGAGGTAATGTTGTAAATAGGAGATTATTTGAATAAAAATATTCCTAGAATCTACTCATTCATTTCAAAGGATTGTTATCTCCTTTTCTAAGAGGATGTGATTGTTACAAATAGAGGAGTTGAGAATGTGATTATTCCAAATAGAGAAGTTGAGAATGTAATTTTCATGATAGTAATTAATAAAATATTTCGTTTCTCTCTTCTCCATTTCCAAGTTTTTATCAGAAACGAACATTTTACATCAAAAGTTGAATTAAATCCTATAGTGAAATAGATGATAAAATCTTGCTAAAGATGATTTTGGTCATATGAGAAGAAGACTATCCTACCAGGGGCTCAAGTAATAGGAGCTAATGATGTGGAGGATAAATAAACAGAGTAAGGACTTCAGAGCAATAATAAAAAAAGATCTTGATCTAGATGGCCTTTCTTGACAATAAGTTTTTGACAGAACACAGTGACCATGTTTTATCCATGTAGAACCCACATAGTGGAGAAACATATTTTGTTGTATCAGACAGAAAAATATTATTTATCAATTCATCAAACTGCTTTCAATAATCTTTCCGGTATAAGTTTATATTACTATTACTTTTAGCTTCAAAAAGATATGTTTGATTAGTTAGGTTTGTTTTAAAAACTAGAATAGCAAATTAATAATATCAGTTGTCAATCAAGCAATAATAATGATGCTCAAATAAAATATAACATACTCTCGGTTGGGCCACAACTCCTTCAGAAAACTAGTGTGTATATATCCTGGGTGACGCCATCCAACAGTCCTTGCTGGTGCACCTACATTTATAGATGAACATAAGAAAGTGAATGTTTTCAATTCCACTACTTCCTCTTTATGAATGAAATTTGCAAATAGCCATCCACATTTTAAAACGCAAATACTATTACTGACACAATAAACATGATTTTATATCATAAAAGTAACTATGACTCAAATATAGGTAAAATTGACACTAAAGGGTAGCAGAAGAATTGCATACCACACATGGTGTTGCGATCAAAAGTCAGTGTCCCAGCAGGAGATTTCACATGGTTCCCTCCTTTTGGGCCCCATTCAACAAAAGGTTCAGCTTCACTGATTCCATATCCACTTGTCCATGTTACAGTCATCTGTTACAAGAACAAAGTAAATAATCTGTTGGCAATCCTAGATATTCTTAATCCACATACATAGTGCTTCAGACCAATATTATAGTATTGATGTAGAAGCGGAAAATATCAAGAAACAGGAGAATTATTATGGTTTCCAATCAAAAGGAAACTACAAGAGGAGGAAACCTCCAATTTCCCAGAGCATAGCTCCTCTAACAAAATATCGGAAAAATAATAGAATGCCCATCCCCCAACTCCTCATGAATCTAAATAATAAAAATATTCTCTCATGTAAAAAACCTCTCCACTACTCATGACACCTCAACTTGAGGACTTCCCTTCTTCCTTTTAACTCACATACACCCTCCATGCCTTAGGTGTCTCGTGCCCCCCATGGACCAATGGCTCTTTCGGTCCATAAACTTCTTGGGCTCTAAAACACACACGCACACACATTTACCAACAAATATTCTAAGAAAGACTTTTAGTTGCAATCATGGCAAGCTCCTGCTGCACTAATACTCATGAGAATAATATCCAAATCTGATAAAAAAAAATGCAGTTTTAACAATGCAATAGAGGGAGCTTAAACTTACTTCATTCCATTTTTTTCCTTGTGCTAATCGGGGATATACTGGTGCATTTGGATTGATGAATGATACTTTATTTGACACGGCAACGAGCTTTGGCTGTCAAAAATAATTTGAAAAAAGAATAAATTAAGATAAAGTTCAGCTCAAAATCCACATTTCTGGTCACAAACATCATATACTCAATAAAGAAAAATTGTTACATATGCAGACAGGACAAAACAATCAAACTAACCTAACACCATTGCGTTGGGACAGGGAGCACACAGTCACAAATACTTTCTAAATAGAAGTTTACAAAATGTATGCGTACTGGTAGGAATTTCTTTTCATGGGGCGAAAGTCAGAGAAAGTGTTATGGCTATTTTACAGTGAAAGGTAGGGACTGGAACCATCTCAGATGTCATGAAAGATGGAGCTGTCTATGAGGTGCTCAGATAAATCACAAATGGACAATAAGATGGTATGAGTATGGTGACACTAGCCAAGAATGCCTTGAATTATAAGATGAATAGTGTTCCGAATAGTTTACTTATGATGGTTTTAATTAACAAATATTGCTTGTCACTGCAAGCTCTCATGATGACATTCCCATAAAGCCCTTTCCAAGAATTAGGAAATCTCTACAATCATAATACATCTATTAATTTGATAAACAGGAGGATTAAAGGGTAGAGGAGTTTATATGCATACATTTTTCAAGCCACCTGTGAAAAGGGCAAATGAGAAGTCGGATCTCTGATTAATCAACTGAAGCTTCAACGAAGCTTTTCCTGTGCTCTTGTAACTATTACTGGAGAAATTGGCATATTGATACTGAAACCAGAAAAGGAAGAGAGTTTAACATCAAAACATGTTAACTTCGAAGCTTTCTTTGACTATGGATCTGTGTCACGCAAACCTTGATAGGCGCAGAACATAGAAATGGGGGATTCACCCATATGTTTTCTGCAGGGCAGGTAGAAGCACTGGAATATGTGAAACATTTGATTCCCAATCAATGAATGGAACAAGACTCTTGAATCTTGATTCGTAACTCATAATTATACACGAGCAAGATCATGATGTGAAGCCTACCTGAAGTTTGCAGGAGAAAACACTCCAATCCAATCTTCTACTGTGGGGTTCGGATTACTGTATTGCAGTGTAACCCATTCTGTATTTTCTCCCTAAACAGTTGCAAGCAGGATCCGTCAATTTCTGTTACCAAAACTTATTTTCATCTTAGGTAAGTACTCAAAAGCAGAAAATGAAGCAGCTAAATACTAAACGAAAATTCTCAAAGTGCAGTCAAAGCGTACTGTCAAGCCAAGGACATTAGGAGTGGCTTTGATATAAGCACGTTCATCAAGAGCAAGTGTTGTTTTATGAATGGCAAGTTTTGAGAGAGGTTGGTGCTCATCTGACACTGCTTGCTGAAAGGTTGCAAGAACAAGCAAAGAGAAAAATATCTCTCTTAACTTCAACATCCCTCTCATCATCATCTGAAAAACATCCAAAACTATAAAATGAAATCAGTGACTCCCATACTAATCAACAACTACCCTCCCAGAACAAAATAAAACATGGAAAACAACCAGCTCTAGTCGGGTGTAAGGTTAGTCTATAACAGTCTTGTGAACTAAGGTTCCAACTTTTGCCGCTAGCCACCAAAATTGCAGTGTGAATTTAAAACAAACACATGGGTGGCATGAAAATCAATACCCAGTTCCCAGATAAAGAAAGTTGAAAGTCAAGTGGGCATGTGAGTTGAATCAAATGAAGGTGGAAATTTGCAAAAGGGTTGCGGCCTTATGAGAAGAACAGATCATGAGATGCAGGTCAGCAGTTTTATTTTATCACATCGTTAGGGAAAGCAACGTGGGAAAGAGAAAGCTTTGAAGTTACAACATCATCATTCCCATGTGTTCACAATGTTTTATCATATATATATATATATAAAGATATCACTTAATCAATTAATGAGAAAAATGAATTATAAAAATATCACTTAACTTGTTTAAAATACTTGCTCATTTGAAGCTTAAAGGATGCTTTTAAAGAAGATAGAATGTTGAATGATTCTTGAAACTTTTTCACGCACAAAATATATAATTTGTAATCATCCTTCTCAATTTAAAAGAAAATATATTCCTTGATACAAAATTAGTCAATAATTTATGATAATTAATTATATAATTTTTGGTAGGATTTGAAAATCTATCAATAACGAATTAATTGGATATTTCAACTAATAATTTGATACCTGGAAAACTTCAAAATAATAGTTATCTATTTATGAAAATTTGTTATCAATTAAGAATAATCAATTATATAAAAGGTTGTTTATATTCTCAAGTGTCAACTTCTCGATAATTATATATTTCTTTAATTGAATAAATTATTTTTAATTTTTTTTAAAAGTTATAAATAATCATGGATCAATTAAACATATAAAACTTGTACAATCCTATAAACACAAGAAAATCAACTATGAGAACAATAACATTTATTTAATTATATTTTACATCATAAAAACAACTATTCTTAATTCTTCAACAAATTCAGAATGAAAAAGTAGAGTCGAACTTAAGACCAAATCCGAAACAAAACTCCTAATCTTATTCTATTGAGTTTTTTTTTTTTTTCTCTTTATAATTTATATGAGTTAAAAAATCATTTAAAAAAACTAATTCATTTTGATCCATTTCATAAAAAATTATTCAATTCATCTATTACTCATTTTTCATAGATGAATATTTAATCCATCCAAAAAATAATAATAATATTGCTCTAGGTTGTCTATATAAGAAACATATATCTAATTATGAACATTACTATAACTAGTTAAATTATTTAGTTTTAATCTATAATGTCGTAAATTGAAATTTTATTTTTAAAAACTCATAAAATCTGCTTTTAAACGATTAATGTTTCTAATATTTAGAAAAAAAAAAGTTTATTTTGCTTGGAGGTAGTACATTTAAAAAAAAATATGAAAATATATTTTGTAAAAGAGTTTTTAAAAATGTATTATTTTGAAAAAATAATAAAAAACATTTTTAAGAGAGACTGGATTATGAAAAAAAAATTAGATAGATTTTCACCTTTTAGTTCTTGATTGAATAATCCATTGACATTTTTTTTAAAGTAATGAAGAAGTTATTAATCATTCACAAAAGTAAATTAAATTAATGGATTTTAGCTAATTAAGAAAATTTAGAAGTATTTTTATTCTCAAAATAACAAATTTTTCTTTCTTTTGGGCTTTGAATTTTAAATATGTTTCCTGAACTTCTATACAAACATAACCTAAATTTCTTTTATAATAACCAAAAATATCCTTCTTTACTTTGGTTCCTTCTATTCCTTAACAATTATGGGAAAAGAGACAAATATGTCTGATGGTATATGACCAAAACAAACAATACGGTTTAAAGTGACAATCGCTTTACTATGATAAAAATGTTTGGTTTTCTTCGTGTCTAAACTATTCTTCCCTATTAGTATTACTTTATCTGATTTTGATGGTGGGGGCATAATCTATCTTTTGTACAAAATCCAAATAAAACATAAAAATATAAAGGATTAGTCATTATTAGGTACGATCATTAATCACTTTTGCTGATTGGGAGCCTTAAACCCAAAAGTATATATATATATATATATATATATATATATATATATATATATATATATATATATATATATATATATATATATATGTTATATTTCAACCTTTCGACATAAGTATTTTTATTTTAGTTCACATAGATATTACTAAATATATGTTGAAGATTTTATGCCATTCTAGTGCATGAATGCAGGTATAACAGAACATAATGATTTAGCAGTATCACTGTAATAGTTTCAGAAACTTTTGCTTCTTATTCTACCTGTACCTATATAGGCCAAAGGGTGTGTAAAAAGCAGAAATAATGCATGTTATTTGTTCATCCAAAAGAAAATGTAGTTCATTTTTTTCTGAAAAAAAAATTATTACATGATACGAATAAATATAAGTGGCAAGATGACGATTGTTGTATTTAGCTTCTGCCAAAGAGGGGGTTACCTGCAAAAGATTATTTAATGTTCAAGTCAGTGCTTAGTATTTAAAGAGTTTGAGAGCTTAGTAAAAGCGCACCTTTCACCATATGATGCCCCTTGTATTTTTAGGCATCCGGGTGCACTGTTCATGGTAGGTCTGGACTATTACGACCTTTTAAGTTAATTCTAACAATATAAATAGATTTAAGATAATTAATTATCATTAATCATTATTAGCCTTATTAGTAGTTTTCAGGTTCCCGGTAAGCATAGTATCTTGGTACTACCTCGGCCTATGCATGATCTCAATTAGGACATCTTCATCATATGAGGTAGTCGGTACAATACCTTAGCGTCATCTCAGCCTATGCATGATCTCGGCCTAAGACATCTCAGTCATGTAATGTATACCATGTCAGCCTGTGCATAACCTCAAATGGGTACACCTCGGTCATGAATAGTACAAAAGTCCTATTCCAACATATAAACATGCATTCTAGAATACACTTTTCAAAATGTAACTTTATGAAATAGTATGTTCCAAGACCCAAAATAGTATGGTGCAAAAAGCAAGTGGTTGTAAGCCTCAAGCCTCAAAGTCACATAAACAAACTAAAGTTCCAAAATGGTTAGCTTTATTTTCCTTTTGTAGCCTTTTGTTGATACGTTGCATTCTATGGAGTTCCTCATACACTCTTTGTTGCATTGAACCAATAACAAAATCCAAACCAACAATGTTCTGCAACCCAACAATAGTGACATGAGTAATGTAAAAAGACACAAGGAGAAGGATTAAGACAAAACATTTATGCCAAAAGGCGAAAAGCTTGGAGTGATGCTCAAAAGTTAGGATGGAGCTCGGTGGGGGTCATGTTCAAAGTACAAAGAACACTCATGGTGAACTTGTAGAAGGGGACGCGTATGTGTGAATCAGTGAAGAAACACGTGTACATGAAAAAGAAGTCAGTATTGTGCCCTTCTCGACCATGACATACATTGTCAATGGCCATACAACACTCTAAGGTTAGCTCACCATCAACCGCCCTAGAAAGCATGTTCACACTGCCTAAAAACGTTCGACCATGGACAACCACCTATACCTTGAGAACTGGCGAGTCACATGGGAACTCACTCAATCATACCCCGTCTATGGGGAAGATCGACCTCAACAATCTCAACCGCCAGGTCCTCGGCTGTGTTCGGCTGATCTTCCTTGACCAACAGGACCTCTGAGGCCAAAGTACTCCCACCCACTCCAACTGACTTAGTGGACTCACTAGATGAAACACTACCCGAAGACTCGGAAAAATTGGACAAGGAAGACATGGTTACCTCAAGGAACGAAAGCTTTGCACCTAGCCACTATTAAAAGCTTTTGGATGTCGGATATTGAACATATTTTGAGGAGGCAAGTGGGGACCAAAGGCACCCAAGCCCCTATTTATATATTTTCAAGGGTAACAAAAGACTCTTCATCTCCTTGTCGTTGGACCCAAGAAACGCTAATCCCCATGCCATGCTTACGTTAGCCCTAAAGCAACTTTTGGTTCCAACGCCTCCTCGTGGTACCAATCCATCTCACGGGTGAAGACAGTGCGTTAAAAACCGAGGAGTAAGTGGAAGTTTAAAATGAATGGTTAAGATTACCCGTTCAGGGACAACCTCATCTTAGGAGTTTAAAATCTCTCAAAGACAAACATTCTTCGAGAATGGGGGCAAGTGCATTGAGCGGACGATAACTAGTCCAAGATGACATCATCCCACATGAGAACAAGAACTTACCAGTCCAAGACGAAATTTTCCCGGTTTGGTATAAGATCAAGCGTCTTGAAATCAACCTCGAAGAAATTAAACCTAGAAGCACTGTCACATTAAACGTCTTGTCATTATGACAACAATGTTTCAAATCCATGCAAATATCTTGTGATTCTAATAGTAATGATTAAAGCCCAAAAAGGGTCATCATGTCACATAAAGTCTGTCCCTATAAATAGGATCTCTAGTTCTAGAGAAAAGGTACTTTTCCATGCCAATTCATAATAGCACTCCGACTCTCGTAGATTCACTTTGACATCGAAGACTCTTTTGTAAGGATATCTCCCGCCTGTGGAACAGAAAAACGAGAAGTATAATTAGGCGAGCAACCAACAATTACTCAAGTTTGAGATCGCCAACGACAACATCTGCGAGCCGAAGACCCCTCTGTAAGAACAATCCTTAATATTAATAATAAAATTATAAAAATAATAATATTTAAAAAACAATTTATAAAATATTAATAATATTAATGTTTAAAATATTAATAATTACAAAATTACAATAATAGAATTAAAATAATATTAATAATTACAAAATTACAAAAGGTAAATTAAAATAAGAATAATAAAAATAATTTTATAAAATATTTATAATAATAAAAATATGTTTATAAAATATTAATAAAATTATAATTTAATATTTAATTAAAATTCATTTATAATATGAAAGATAATTTAGTCAAGAAATTTATGTTATATTTATTTTTATTTAAAATTGATCTCCTTTTCAATTTCATTGAAAATATTTTTTCTACAATTTTATATGTATAGATAAATAATTTGCATATTTTTACTCGAGTTTACAAATAGTAGTAAGAATAATGTTTTATCAAATATAGGTAGTAGGTATATTAAATTATTATCATTTATTCTAAATTCATTTTAAATGCAAAAGAAATATATTAATCTTAAAAAATTATAAAATAAAAATTAATTTTTATCTATCATATCAATAAAATTATTTTTAAACTTTCTCTTTATTTGTCTTTACAATGCTAAACAATTCATATTTATTTTTAATTGAGTACACATATCATAAAAAAAATATTTTAATTATAAACGAATGAATAATTAATCATATCTTATTCTAATTTAATTTAACTACTAATGTAAAATTATAATCTTACTATTTTATTAATTATTTTTTTATCAATAGTTAAATCATCCACAATTTTTATAATTTTTTTTTCACATTTTATTATTTCTCTCTTGTTATAAATAAATTTATCTTTCGTCATTTTCATCTTCCTCACATCAACCCCTTAATTTCTCATTAGATTATGTTTATTGCAGGCTTGGCAAAACTAAAGTTTTACCTTTACCCAATGCATGTAACACAATCTTCTGAAATCATTCGTAGGTATGTTTCGGAATAACATCAATTACATTTCATGCTAATTGCAAATATTTTGTAATATTCATTAATAATTATGTTGTTTCACCAGGTCTATCTCTGCTGAAGATATGAAGTATTTTCCATTTCAAAATTTTTAATGCTTATGCCTAAACTTAATTCCCATTCAAATTTAGCATTTTTAGTATTGATTATGGGAGAAAATACATATAAAAATCATTTCAGACATTCTTGTAATCTATTGGAATTATATCTCAGAAGTTACGTCTTCTAACCCCGCAATAAATTTGGGTAGTTAAATGTAAAAATTATCACTTGCTCACATTCTTTTATTATGAATCTTACTTTGATGCTCTAATTTTTAATTTCAACGCTTTAAAAAATAATTAAATATAAAATGAGACGTTCCTATCATTTTTTAATATAATTTCTAAGCTAATACTCAGTTTTTACTATCATTTGTTTTTTAATTTGCAATTTTGGTTTCTTATTTTAAATTAGACATACTTAGTTCCCTAAATTTTTAAAATTAATAATTTTAGTTCTATTGTCTAAATTAAGACTTTGAAAGTTAAAAAATTTAATATTACTTATTCATATGACACTTTAGTCCAAATAATACTAAATTTATTTATTTATTCTGAAATAATTGATAACTCATAGGATCTGCCTAAAACCCTAAATTCCGTTATCCATGTGTTCGTGTACTGAGAACGAAGGTTTTGGGTGAAGAAGAAGGTTGCAATGAGTGTCACTCGTTCTGCTTTGATGCTTCATCTTCAAAATCCACCAATTCGCTACCACTTCTTCTCCCACTTCCTCAAACCCACCTTCCCTTCTCTGTTCAAACCTCGCCCCTTCTCTCTAACCTCGTCCACTCGACCCTTTGTAAGTGCTGTTGCATCATCTTCATCATCACAAGCTTCCAATGCCAGAGACACTTTCTTTGCAGAACAAAACGTTTCCTGGACTTCACTCGGTCTCTCTGATACCATTTCTAAAGCGCTCTCTGATATTGGCCTCAATAGACCCTCTCTCGTTCAGGTCGTCCCTTCTCTTCGTTTTATTGTTTTCGCTTGCTTCCACGTTGCCCCTTTTGTCAATCCATGCTCCCTTCGCGGTTTTGTGGGAAATTGAATGACCCTATTGTTAAAAATATGATCTCGTTTACTTGTTTTGTTTATACTTAGCATTTGAAAAGATTAGGAAAACAAATCCAAAGCAGAATGAATTGGGAAGCTAGACCAAGGGGTTGGAGCGTAGCTGATAAATTGTTTCTTTCATTTTTTTATCTGGACAAAATTAAAATGCAATAATTTGGGTGTTTTTTTCACTGTCGTCCAACCGGGTTCACGGTAAAAATGTTGGCTTAGGTTACTGAGATGAAACGTGGATTCTGATTGGAGAAGAACACTAAAAGCACAATTCTATGTTTGTCCTTTTTATTTATTGGGATGCTGGGGCTTATGATGTTTACATCATTGAATTGTGTTCAGGCTTCTTCAGTACCGTCTGTGCTGTCAGGGAAGGATGTTGTGATTGCCGCGGAGACTGGGAGTGGTAAGACATACAGTTACCTAGTTCCTCTAATCGATAAGCTAAGGGGTCCTCAGGAACATTCTCTACATGCTGTGTCTGATCAAGAAGTGAACTCGATACAGAAAGTTCTGCTCATCCTTTGTCCGAATGTGCAACTTTGTGAGCAGGTAGTTAGGATGGCTAGCAGTCTGTGTAGGGATGATGGCGAGGCGATAGTCAGTGTGGCAGCCATTTGTGGCAAACAGGTAGTGATTGTGTAGTATTTATGGTTATATGGAATTTATAGTATGCTTTCTTGAATTTTCAATACTAATAATCATTATGACCAGGGATGGCCAATTCGGGAACCTGATGTCATTGTGACGACACCTGCTGCCCTTCTGAATTATGTTGACATTGATAGAAGCCGCCGCATGGAATTTATGCGTGGTGTTAAGTATGTGGTATGTTTCAGATCTTATGTGGCTGTGTTAGTGTAAAAGATATATGATTTAAACTATGACTCTTATTACGTGTATGGTTATTACTTATATTGCTAACTGTCAGGTGTTTGATGAAGCTGATATGCTTCTATGTGGGAGCTTCCAGAATAAAGTAATCCGCTTGATAAACTTGCTCCGATTTGATGAAAAAGTCTTGTCTCGTTCAAAAAAATCAGTAGCAGAGCTTTCAACGAAACAGGAATCTTCCTTGTCATCAGAAGAAGCTTTTGAAGGTGAAGAGGAACTTCAAAGTGAAGCCACCTTAGAAGAGGATGACACTGATAAAGAGGATGATATTGTTGATAGTAATAATGCAGACACATCTGTTAAACAAAGAGACTGGAGGAGAGTGAGAAAGACTTACGAGCGTAGTAAACAGTATGTTTTTGTTGCTGCTACACTTCCAGTGAATGGAAAGAAGACAGCTGGAGGGATATTGAAACATATGTTTCCTGATGCTGAGTGGGTTTGTGGAAACTATCTTCATTGTCACAATCCGAGGTTCATTTTTCTGTCTTGTTATCAATAATGACATCTCATTTTTTTTTTCACATTGTTACTCAGCTGTTCCTGGTGAAACGATGACATGTATTTTTTAAGAATTAGAATAGGAAAATGCTTAAATGTCTTAATGATTTCATTGATTGTGAACTGGAGATGAGGTAAAAGGAATGTATGGGGAGAAAAGTACAAGTTAAACACAACTATAATCAGAACTGGTAGGACCATTTTAATAAATCTAGTATACTGTCCATTGGAATATTGGGATGAATGCCTTAGAAGTATGATCATTGGTGTACCTCACACATTGTCCAGGTTTACTTCAATTGAATATCAGTAGACGGTGAAGAATTATTTCAGACATTTTTAGCTTTTATGAACATGGAAACAAATGATTTTATTGTTTTATAGCAAGAGCCTTTTGGGCTTGAATCATGAATGAGGCACATTACCACTTTACTTTTGGGTAAAAGTCTATTTTTGTTATGAATAAAAATTAATAACTCAGTCGTGGATGCAACTGATACCGTACCAAATACTAATTCTTCAAATGTTTAAGTTGGTAGACTGAGTCCAATAAGTGGTTTTATATTTCTATCGAGTATTAGTGTGGCAGGAAGATTGAAATTACTCCGCTTAAGTGACTCGGAAAAATTTAGTTGTAAAAGGGTTACAGGAAATTGTAGTACTAGCCAGGCCCTAGGACTAAAAAGGGTGGAGAAAATTTTCCAGTTCTGGTTAGACTTGGGTTAAAACAAATTGTGCAACTTAGGTTCTCATCCCTGCTAACCTTTCGTCAAAAAGACTAATTTCCCCATTTCTAAATTCTCTGTTTGGATTAGATTCTTATCTATTATACAGAATGGAAAGGATGTCCTTCTGATTAGCATTTGAGACATTATGAAATCATTCAAACTCAAATTTTTTTTGCCATTCTTTGTTGAAAAATTTCTGAACTAATTTTTTTTTCTTTCTTTTATGTGCAATATGGGCAAAAAGAACATATGAATTAAATGCTCTGCATCTTTTGAACTCGTGTTATTTTGAGATCCAAGTAATCCTTTGGCAATGTTTTTCTTTTTTAAATTTAATGTTATTGTTTTCAATTTCAGATTGGAGCAAAAATGGATAGAAGTTACCATTGATACTCAAGTAGATGAACTCATAAAGGCTGTGAAACACAGTTTCAGAGCTGAAGATTTGGTTAATGCTGGTGGCATTCAAAGAACAATGGTGTTTGCCAACACTGTTGAGGCTGTTGAAGCTGTGGCAAATATATTACTCCGATCTGGAATTGAATGTTCACGCTATCATAAGAATTGCACATTGGAAGAGCGAGCACAAACCTTAGTTGATTTTAACGATAAAGGTGGTGTTCTTGTATGTACTGATGCTGCCGCTCGCGGTGTTGATATTCCAAATGTTTTACATGTTATTCAGGTATAGTTTGCATTTTACTCACGTATAGTAGTTTCATGGTTCAATTATTCTATTTCGTGATAACAAAAACTATTTATCCTAGGTTTCAAAACAAACAAAAGAAAAGAAGATTTCATTAGATATTAACTACGGCATGTTGGTCAAATGAAGGCTTTACTACTATACATGCTGGAAATTAGAAAGACAATGCACTTAAACATTAGAATTTCAAAGTTTTTTCATCCAATTAATAATACACCATCTCCACGGGTGGTAGCTTGTTTAGAAGATATATCAACTGTCGTGTTAAGAGTAACTTCCAAGTTGCTAGGTATGGGTCTTGATTCTCTCACATTGGAAGTATGGGATTCAAGTGTGGGGTTTGGCTTTGTGTTGTATGGTTGGTATGAAAGTTATACACCATGTCTCAGCTGCAAAATGTACAACATGCTAATGCCGTTGCAGTTTTTGTTGGGACTAGTCAAAAGGTTAGCACACAGTCAGCCCATGTGGGCTCTGGGGCTGAGTTCTGGTGGGATGTTAGGATCCAATTGTAAGATGTGGAACTCCCGTCCCACATTGGAAGTGTGGTATTCTAGTTTGGGGTTTATCAGACATTGGGCTCTCCAACTGCTATGGCTGGCTTGGTGGTGTGGTTCACCTAAGGTTCTTATCAAGTTGGTTTATTAAATAACACTAACGAATATCTCTATTTTTGAGAATTAAAGTTGTTAGAAAGCATCTCCTATTTAGGGAAATATCTCATATTTAGAGCTTTATTTCTGTGCTAATTCACAACATCTTTGGAATATGATTTGGTTTGATAATGATTTGAATGTTGGTTGATAAGGGTTTCCTTGTTTCATATAATTAGACACGTAACTGGTATCATCTGTATATAAATTCATCTGCAGAGGATCCTTAATTCCTCAAGTAATTCACGTAATCTGTCTCAAATAAATTGTGCATGGGCATAAACAGCCTATTCAAGTTGACCTCACAGTATCTGCTGATTTGTGAGACCAGAATAGAGGTATAAGGTCTAAAGATTATACTTGAATTGTAATTCTGTATACCAGTAATTTAATGGTTTAGTTGATTGTCATTGTCCAATATCGATTAATTACTTTGAGAAGAAAGAAACATATTGTGATCAAATCTATTGGAGCATGATGACAGAGTGAGAAGATGTAAAAATGAACACTAAAGGCAGTAACAAGTTAATGGATCTATTCTATGCTTTAAAAGTTAAACTCCTTTAGGAAGCAAAAAAGTGTTGGCCACATCAAATGAGATGACTTATTGGGAAATTTCTGAGTTTTGACTTTTGGTTAGGAACGAATGCAGTCTGGGGCAAGTGTAGCCTGAAAAATTGAATTATCCTGCCTGCTCGTTTTCTTCAGTCACTTATCTGAGTTACTTACATTACCGTGCACGTATCTGTCTCCTTTATTTCCGTCTTATGCACTCTGATTCTGCTATTATGACACTGGTTTTTACTGCATAGCTGTTTTTATTGTGTTTTATTATTATACATAGATGTTCATCTGCAATGTGGTTCATACATTTCAGGCAGATTTTGCTACTTCTGCTGTAGACTTTTTGCATAGGGTTGGTCGTACAGCTAGAGCTGGTCAAATTGGACTTGTTACTAGCATGTACACCGAATCCAACAAGGAACTTGTTGATGCAGTTCGTTCGGCAGAGAAACGTGGACAACCTGTGGTAAATTTTTAAGCATTATTTAATATTCATTGGCCTTACAGATGGAACTGAAAACGTACCAATTGAGATTGTTTCAAGAAAAATAATTTTGTAATTGTAAAATTGGGTCTTGAGGTTTACAGTTGATGCTGGTCATGTATGAGGATGGAGTTAACTAAGTAATTTAATACTTTCACACACCAATACTTGTGAGTAATAGTTCCCAATTTACCACAGGAAACTGCATTCAGCAGGAAAAGAAGCTTCCGCAACAAGCTCAAGAAGAGGGGTAAACTTTCAACACTTAGTCCTACAAAGTTTTAGAAGAAACAGTCTATAGAATATGTATACCCTGAATATTGATGATCAGCGTATATGATTAAGTTTATGAGTAACAACAGAAAATGCGTTTGAATCTTGTCCCAATTGTCATCTTGTATTCGTAACAGGTACTAACAAAGTCAGAGATTCAACAACTATTAAAGAGAGTGCACTAGCATGAGAATACTAGATGGCACTAAGTATGTAAAGCAGCATGCTCCAATGACAAGGTGAAGAACATTACGAGCCATTCCATTTAAAAGGTATTAGCTATTGCACCCACATGGCTCATAGTATATGACACTCATTTATCGGATCCTGCCATTTCTTGATGATCATGCAATTTCCGTGAAGCCGTCTTCCATATCAGAGTTAAAATTAATGCAGACAACTATCTTTGTAATCCCTTTTGTGGGGTTTAATGAGTAGTGTCTTATCCAAACTTAGTTTCTGAAATGGTCCCATCATCTCTTACAGTATCGTGAGTATGGAAAATATCCAATATGTCTGCATGTGTCCAAGTTCCTATCAAAGTTCATGATTCTGAGAAAGGTTTACAGGGACAGTTAGTTTAGCTTGGTTCCTATAATTTTTTTCCATGTAAATTATGAGCGATTTTATTGCTCTCCTTATGTTGTCCTGAGCACTTGTAGCTGTAGCTTAAGATTCTAAGCAGCAACACCTATCAAATACCATTTTACATCCACAGATTTTCTTTATATGCATACACTGTTGATGGGTACTTTCTAATAGACTTGGCTAACACTTTTTTTGTGGGACAATTGAAATGATCACATCTTCTATGTTTTCGAGAGTTTGAAGTTTGGATGTCTTGGTAAACATAATAATATATTTATTTTGAAGAGTTATAGCGATTTATATCTTTTAAACGTAGATGAAGTTGATAGAAGCAATGGTATTTTAAACGCTAAGTACTAAATCTCTATCTCAATTTGGAATTTTTTAGGTGAAGGAAAAAATAAAAACAAAAGAACTAATAGTTTTTAAGTGAAGTAATATGTGTCCACTTCATTTTGTTATGGATTGGGTGGAAAGAAAAAAGAAGTGAAGGATCAACAAATTTCTCTTAGTGGGAGCATAACAATAATTTGTAATATTTTTACGATAGAAAAATATCGCTAGGATTTACAAAATGCATTGAAGAAAGTTTAAGGATTTGGTGTAATTTACTTTTTTTAATTATAAAAATAGATAAATTTTTAAGAAATGACCATAATGGCTAAAGTCGTGTTTTGAATGGAAAACTTATCTTAAAAAAACCGTACTTGAGAAATTATGCTTTTTTATAATAGAAATAGAAGTGATTGTATAAAACATGATTGCAAATTAATTTTTTATTGCGAAAGTGAAAATCGTGATTTTAAACATTATTCATACTTTTTATGAAGGAATTTTTTTTTTTTGTAAAATACTGCTTCAAATTGAAATCTTTGAATTACAAAACTAAAAATCGTACTTAAAATGAGAACTTAAATTTTTAATAAAAATTTGAACTTGTTTTATAGAACACTTGTCGTTCCTTTGTTAACTTGCATACTAAGGATAAAAAGTTCTCTCACATTCACTCCATCATCATTTTTATTCTAAATCCTAAGGGTAAACAATAATTTATAATATTTTCACAAAAATAAAATATCTTAAAGTTTGAGTTTTGGACCACAATCACAATATATATTGGTAGCTTCTAAGATTGAGCACAATGCATAAAAAGCAGCAAAGCGACTCCACTGGGGATCGAACCCAGAATCTCTGGTTCCGTAGACCAGCGCCTTATCCATTGGGCCATGGAGTCCTATTTGGTATTGTTTGTTAAATTTTAACCTTTCTTTATTAATTTCAGAACAGTTATTGTTTATTTAATTTTGTAGTTTTGATGTAATTAATTTGGATCCAAATACCTTAAAAGGTAATTAATTCTGATGTACTCTACGTATGTAATAAAAAAAAGGTATTACTTTAAAAAATTTAAAATATGTTCCTTGGAAATGCTGTTATTTAATAACTGATGACACAGGAACATAGTAAAAATAAGATCACACTTTTTAAGAAAGCAATTATTACTGATGCATGACCTTGGAAATACAATCGGATGCTGCATTCAGTTTGGTAAATCAATAACATTGAATGCTGTTTTCAGACTCAAATATAGTCAATGATGAATAAATAACTCTATTTTTTAGCATGTTATTTTTAACATTAATTTTTATAATTTTTAGTAACTTTTTAATAATATTTTTATCATTTTGATATATATTTTTTATATAGCAAAGTACTAAAAGAAAATTTCTCATTTTATAAGAAAATGTCATTTTTCTTTTTCATAAAATATTCATCTTTCCTTTTTATGATAAAATATTATTTTTTCACTAAATAACTTCTATGAAATAGAGTATCTAAAATATTAATTTTATTCTAATGAAAATAATTTTTTAATTTTGTATAAACTTTTTTAAAATAAAAGTATACTATAATTTAATTAGTAAACTACCACTGATATACTATAACTTTACAAACGAAATAAAATTTGAATAAAAAAACTGATAATTAGAAAGATAAAGAGAATATAATTTTTTACATTAATCTTATTTTAAGTTTATTTTATATAATTCCGGGGTTTAAGTTTATTACATTTTGTTGTTTTTTAACTTTTCTTTTATCATTTTAAAAACCTTCTTCGGGTTTATGATTTCTAGTCTTTCATCTTTATTTTTTTTTTCAAATTCAACCTATTTTTTTATTTTTTTCTAAGATTAGATCATACTTTCTAGATGATAATGAATTGGATTTTGAAAGTGAGAAAGTTCATCTTGTTATGTAATCCTTTTCATCATCTTATTCTTCTTTATTTGTGTAATTGATAAAGTTGATTGTTTTCCAATTTTTAGATTATTTGTAATTTGTGCTTTGGTTGTTTAGGAGTTAAAAACTTATAGGTTCTTAGGTTATTGGCCATTAATTTTGTATCCTTTCTTAGATTTTGAGTTAATTCTATGTAAAAGGAGTTAATTTCCTTGGTTTTATTTCAATTAGATTTGTAATGTTGTAAGTTGAAGATTAGTTGATATTAAGAGCAGGTTGGGAATTGTATTTATATATGAAATGCACTATTTGTTTAGTAAATTGGGAATGAATTATTTTTGAACATGAATTTTGAATTTGGAAAATTAGATGTTGGATGACAATATGTTTTGGTTGTAATTTGAAGTGGATAGTAACATGTAGAGTTAGAAATGTTATATGAATATTATGAGTAGAAAATAGACAACTTTTTATTTATGGCATTTTACTTGAATTGTTATGTTCAATTTGAATAATACCAGTTATTGTTCAAAATCTATATTAATATATGTCAATTATTATATAGATTAATGTGCTTATTTGATGAGTTTTAGCAAATTAGAATTTTGCATAATTTAGAATATTTTTTCTATATAACATGCTTAACAGATTCCTAACTAGCAAATTTAAGGTAAGGAGGAAGTGAGTTTTATAAAAAACTCGTTTACCAAATTTCCCAATCATCCAACATGTAGAAAAGAAGTAAGTTTTATTGTAAAAAATTCAAGACACAAAGAAAATGACTCGAAAAATTCATTTAGGAGATGAAACATTCGCTTAATAAATTTAAACTAAAGAGTAAGTGAAGAAAACTCTTTTGTGAAATTCACTTATCAAATTTGTAAATATTGAAGAGATCAATACTTTTTGAATTAAGCTTTAAACCCTCATAGTCCTATAATTTTGGATGTTAACTTTACCATGAGGTTGAAATCATTTAAAAGGGAATTTAAAACTTAGATATAATTTAAAACTTCATTTAAATCATCTTGGCCTTCATCAAATATATGCCTAAAAATATATTATTATTATTATTATTATTATTATTATTATAATCCCAATTTAACTAATTAGATTTAATAAATAAGAACCTGTGGAATACAATTTATAGAAGATTTCTTTTTATAAAAGATAAAATATGAAAATTTCGTATTTCCATATTCTAAATACTTGACCTGACTTAAAACATCACAAAAACATGATTTTATTTGATCCATAAACACATGTGGAAGATCTACGGTTACAGTAATCACTCCACAACTGATACATTCAGACAATTAAGACACAACAGATACAAAAACTGATGACTAAACAAAGTATGAAACACATAATGCATTATGAAGTGAAAAGTACAGACAGAAAATGGAATTGCATCTAA
>Ga0209489_102717_pt1 | contig 35519 bp, 18 predicted proteins | sample SiratrowhiteBW_FD_187527 | JGI IMG/M metagenome (GOLD analysis project Ga0209489, IMG submission 187527) | Root nodule microbial communities of legume samples collected from California, USA - Siratro white BW (SPAdes) (version 2) | ecosystem: Host-associated > Plants > Roots > Nodule | place... | reverse complement strand
ATATATAAATATATATATATATATATATATATATATATATATATATATATATATATATATATATATATATATAAATTTATTATATAATTTAATAATAAATAATATTTTAAATAAAAAAATAAATATTATATAAATTTTTTAAAATTTATATAATATTATTAATAAAATATTTAATAATAATATAAATATAACTAAAATATACTAAAAATAAAAAATATTTTTAATGAAAATGTACTATATAATAATAATAATTTTTTTAAATAATAATATTAAAATTTAATATTAAAATTATTTAAAAAATTTAATTTTATATTTTAAAGAATAATGAGTTAAATTAATATATTTTATAATTAATTAAATTTTGTTTTAAAATTAATTATTAAAAATTTTAAGAATAAATTTGTAATTTTATAAATTATATTAAAATATTATTGTATCTATCACATTATTTATAAATTTTCACAAACTTTCTACCTAAATCTTATAATTCTTTTCTTAATTAAAATAATCAAACTTTTCACAAACTTTCATCTCAAATTCACTCTCCAATCCAAACACATCTTTACAGATGTTTCTCGTGTTTCTTGTCATATGCACCTTGTCAATCGAGATGATCATTTCCTTTCATAGCTTGACATGTATTATTTTCTTATTAAAAATTTGTAAGAAGCTCATATTTCAGGTCATTATTAACTTAGGATTTTTCTTATAAATAAATAAAGGTGTTATTCTTTTATAAAATAACTTCAATAAATATATTGAATTGCTGTCAAAATATTTTTAATACTTATACTTTCTCTTAATAAGGTTTTTCTAAATAAGTTCACGCAAGATATTTTTTATATTTTCTTTCAAGTGTTAACCTAATCTCACTTTAAAAATTATTTATCTCTTTGTATTAATTCGATATTTTTTTTTATTGTAATTATGCTACATTCATCTCATTCCACGTCAAATTTAAGAAAAAATAATAGGATAAATAAAGCATAGGTAAGACATTATCTTTAATTTTTGCAAAAGAACAAATACAAAAGCATAAGCATATTAAAGAGGACATACTTTATTTTTTACTTTATTATATGAATAATTATATTTATACAATATTTCTAAATATATATAATATTTAAAAATATTATATATTGTATAGACCATTTGTTAGATTTATTACACAATAAATAATATATATTTTACTATGTTACAAACTAGGTAAAAAACTAATTAAATTCATTAACATTTATCATATTACATAAAAAAATAATATTTCATTTCCCTGCCATTATAGTCTTTACTGTTTATTTAAACCATGAAAAAATAAATCACCACTTTTGATCAACATGCATTCTTACTTATTTATTAAATTTTCACATAAGTAAATAAGAACTTAACTGAATACAAACTAAATTAACTTTAATCTGTCAATTTTATTTAACTATACTTTTCACATGTCATTTTAAAATACAAAGAAAATATGATCATTTATTTCTACTATAACTATTATTTTATTACATTATTTACTTTTTTAATAAGTTCCATGTACTTAAATTAAAGAATTAGAGATAGGGAAGTAGTCAATTTATCATAATAAACATTGAAATATTTTTTTAATATAATAAAAAATCTATTTTAATAATTTATTAATTTGTTTGGCTTTTAATAAATTTTATGTATATTCATTATTTGTCTTCCGTTTTATAAGATTTAAAATTTTTAATTGTTTTTTATAAAGTTAATTGCATAATAACATTATTTTTTCTTCAATAAATATATATACTAATTATTAAATACGATATGGATACTCAGTTATATTATATTTGATATTAATATTATTCTTGTTTATTATACTAAAAATGATATATATATATATATATATATATATATATATATATATATATATTTATTTATTTATTGTAATTATTTCAATTTTATTTTGATACGATTTTCAGTAAACAAACAATTTCTAAACTATAATTAGTGATACTCAAAAAAAGAATAATATATATATATAAACATTTTTTTATAATTGTTGGTACATTATATTTCAAACTTATAACATCTACATATGGTAAATAATAAAACATACCATAATATTTTTAAATTAGTTTTGACACAATGTTCCTCCAAACCTTAATTGTTAAACACAATTTTTACATTAATTTTGAACTTATTTTCGTGTGTGTCAAATTAAAATATACAGAATGCATTGTAATATCTGATCCAAAAGTTCCCTTATTCTTCATTCCCTCCTATGATATGTTTTATTTTTTTCTTTTCATTTTTTAACCCCACAAAATTTTAGCCTTTAGCTTTTCCACAAAAGCTCTGTCAACACTCTTCTTAACTGATTATTTACTGTTAAATTTCTCCACAGCTCTTTGTTTATTGTTGATTAAATTTATTAATGCAAGTTATAATTCTTATTCAATGAACATTGCATGATTCCACGATAATCAATCTTTATCCCTTCCTACTTATAATTACCATTAAAGCATTAACCGAACAAGAAAGATAAATTTATCTTACGATAAATAATAAATCATTTGTTTTTATTCTTTAGGAAGAAAGTATTTAATGAAAGAGCAGATACATTTAATAGTCATACGCCAAAAGCATTTAATGCTTTCTTTATTTACTAAATATGAAAATTAGCGTAATTAATTATTATTTTATTAATTTGTGATTAATATTAATTAACTTGAATAAAATAGAGTATTAGAAGGACACGGAATTTTAGATCTTAAAATGCATAAATAATAAAGGCTTCTTAAGAGTTGTGAATTAATTACCCAAACCAAACGTATACGAAGTCCAAAATACAGAGATAGCGTATGTATAATAGTAGGTTATTTTCGTATAGCGGAAAAAAAAATACGAGAGATTTGAAGAAAAGGACGAATAAAATTGAAGCTCCGAAAAAATGAAATTTCCCCAAATCTGAATGGGAACATTTGCCCTAACCCATTTCCCTCTATTCGGATCCTCCAGTCACGACGACGGTTCCCGGATCCTGCGCTCATCGGTTGGCCGGGGAAGCGGATGATGGATTGCGGCGTTGGATCCATCGTGTGGGTGCGTCGGCGGAACGGGTCGTGGTGGCCGGGTCAAATCCTCGGCCCCGACGACCTCTCCGCCTCTCACCTCACCTCACCTCGATCCGGAACCCCCGTCAAGCTCCTCGGCAGAGAAGACGCCAGCGTGTAAGTTTTCTTCGCCGATTCCGAATTCGCGACTGAGTTAGTTACCACTGCAATGCATAGCATTTTTTAATAGTGTGTGCTGATTTTTCTGTCGTTTTAGGGATTGGTACAATTTGGAGAAATCGAAGCGTGTTAAGGCATTCCGGTGTGGTGAGTTTGATGATTGTATTGAAAAGGCTGAATCTGCTCAGGGGGGTCCCCTGAAGAAGAGAGAGAAGTATGCGCGGCGAGAAGACGCCATTCTTCATGCTCTTGAGCTTGAGAAACAGATTTTGAAGAAGCAAGGGAGATCAGGTGGTAGACCATCGAATGCTTTCAAAAGGGGTGTAGTTGCATCGCCACCGGAAGCACTAGGAAATGAGAATGAAAACCATGCAAGTTCTTTTATGTATTGTGAAAGTGAGTCTGGTGGAGGTTTCTTTCCGCCGGAGATGGCCAAGGATGGGAATCAGCTGCGTGGGGAAGTGGATTATTCTGAAACAACACCTCGGATGAGAGACTTGCAGGATTTTGGGCTCAGAATTGCCCCTGCAAAGAAGAAGCTTCCGTCTTTTGTTGATCCCAACATTTATCAGAAACGGGCGGTTGATGATGGTGCTCGGGCTCTTGCCAGCGGTGGGATGCGCGCTGGGAGTGCTCTTCACATGAATGGTAAAATTCTCTAGAAAAGATAAAGAAAAGGGTAGATGAGAGATTGAGTTAGAGTGAGAAATGTTTTTGAGAAGAAGCATACAAGGCACTCCTTTTCATTGTGAAAATTAGCTAGATGTTAAATGTTTTAACCTGACTATGGTTCTGTTTTCAGGGGCTGGACAAATCGGAGCTTCACGAGCAAAAAGGAGCAGATGTGTGTATTTTCCGACCGAGTCCAGTGATTCTCTTGATTACAGAGAGACTCTGCCCCGAGTTGAGATGTCACCTTCCCAACGCAGAAGGGAGTTTCCTTATCATGGTTCAATGGTTGGAGAGACTGAATATGCTTTTATGGATGATGTTGAATCTGATTCTTCTGAGACCGCTTGTACTGATTCTGATTCGGATTCTGATTCTTCTGAGACAGAACCAGACTTGGATGAAGAGATGACAATATTTTCAGGTTAAATTTCTGCCATTCTCGTACCATCCTTGTCTTAGCTGTATAATCTATTTGCCACAGCCTGAGAAAAAAACTACATAAAAAACTGCCATATCCATTCTGTCAGTATCTTTAATTTAGTGTTTTCACTTCTCTTATACTTAATTACGGTCCATGATTTCTTGCAGTTAACATAGTTGTTAGTTATTCTTGTGGCATGATTGTATATGGTTATTGAAATGAACAATGTGCAAGTCCTTGTCTCTGCATCTAATGTAGTTGTTCTTCTTTTCTACATTCCTGTATCATTCCATATTTGGTTTACTAATTTGCAACTCCAACTAGTGATTGTATCCTGGGAAATGACTTAGAATTAGCTGAGTTAAGATGACAAACCATGTCCTCTTAAGATCTGCTTTCCTGCTTTCCTGCATTCTCATTTCATCTTTTCTAATGCTGGCCTATTATTTGTTACCAAGATATAAAGTTGTGATCCTATTCCTACCTTTGATTGGCCAATCTGCTGAAGAATTTATCATACGATTCTAAGATCTCCCACAATATTAAGGAACTCCTGTACCTTTTACTGCACATGTAAGAACTGTGCACCTAAGAAAGATAGTTCACAATTAATAAAGATGTACTCTGTGAACATGCCGATTTGCTAAGTCTTATCATTGAAATTTGTGGAGAGGGATTAAGAAGGAATTGTCGTATCATGCATTTTATAGTTTTGACTGGTTTTCTGTAATGTTACTTGGGAGTCACTTCCAATTTGCGTGGGATTTATAGCCTCATTCATGATAAGCACTTAGGTTTCTGCTTGTGTGTGACTTTGTTTTAGCTTTCTTTCACATCATCCTTCATGGCTTTACTCAGGATGTTCCTATAACTGCAGAAAATGGTCATGATGCTGAAGAACACGAGAGCACTAGCAGTGAGGAGCTTGATGAATTAGCAAATTCCAGTGACATGCCTCACCTTTATCCTCGTGACGTAATAACATCTAATGAAGCTGTGTCTAAATGGCAACTAAAAGGGAAAAGGAATAATCGGAATCTTGTAAAGAGGTCTGTTGGTGCTTCTGATGGAAAATGTAATATGTATGGAGCAGGAGCAGACGTTGAAGTAAAGAGTAGTAATTTAAGGCACAATGTAAGTCCAAGTTTGCACCGCTACAAATTTGATTTTGGTGATACCTTTGATGACGATGATCAAAACTTTGGACTGGAAGATGAATACCCTCTATCTTCTAGATCCATATCAAGAAGTCAAAGTAAAATTCATCGTGGTGTAGCTTGGAATGATTTGGCCTGGGATGATCATCCGTCTTCTAGAAGACATTGGGATGCTAAAGCATATTCTCCATTGTATGGTGACCGTTATCATTTTGGTGGTAGGGGCAGGCCGATGCTAGTTAATGTAGATTTGAAGGTTCAAGCAAGCTATCGGAAAGAGTGTGTACCCTTCATTTCGCTAATGAGTAAATTAGATGGGAGGGCAATAGTAGGGCACCCAATCCAGGTTGAGGCTCTCAAGGATGGTTCATCTGATATTCTATTTCCTACAATTGATGACTTCAGTAATGATGTGACTGGTATTGAGGGAAGTAGTGTGCTTCCACCAGCATGGAGGACTGCAAGGAGAACTGCAAATTTTCGCATCCCGCGCCCTCATGCGCAATCATCAAATGGTGCTGAAGGTGCGGCTGAGTTTCCCTCTTCAGATCAAGAACAAAGCTTTGAATATAAAAGTTTAAATGCTGGAAGTTCCAGTCACCAGGCTAGCCTTCAAAAGAAGAGTGGCCTTAAAAGTCATCGATCTTCAGCAGAAAGAAAGTCCTTAAAAAAGGTGCCAAAGAAATTGAGCTTGTCATCTTGCCAAAAAACTAGAACTCTGTCCTCATTATCTACTGAGCATAATTTTAGTAGAAAGTCATTACATGATAGCAGTAGTTATCAAACAGATAGATTGACTAAACCAGACATTTCTGGGTCCACTACAGTAGCTTGCATACCAGTCCAGTTAGTGTTTAGTAGATTACTCGAGAAGATTAATAGGCCTCCATTGAAAACACCTAGTAATGTGGCTTTGCTGAATACTGGTGTGGATAGGAATTCATAGGTTACATGTACATTGTTATATGGCAAAAATAATCTTACAGTTGTAGCACAATATATTAGGCATGTCTTTTTTCCAACATAGGGAAGTCCTATTCAATTTAGTGTCAGCATTTTAAGGATTAATATGCTGTATAGTTCCCTATTCATCATGTATCTAGTCTAGATAAATAAAAGGTACATGGAATTATTTAGCTGTCTTGTAAGTGTACATTTGCCGGATCTTTGTTTCCTGAGAACTGCAATTAGCTAGTTATTGATTTATTTGTTCCAATATTGATGGCAAGTTGAGACTCCAGTAGAATCTAATGCTTTGGTAATTAATATTTTGATGCTTTGTAGCGGGAAAATCTACTAAGTCCAAGGTTTTCTGAATACAGACACAAATATATATTACTAACTTAAGTTGTTATTTATCGCTTATTTTTAACATATAATGCTCGTTATCTCATTTGGAAATTCATGCATCTGTTACATAAACATGTACACAGCTGCTTATAGTTGGGTCTATTTGTGATGATTATGATATTTGGTAAGTTTGCGTTAGACATTTGTTTTGTTGTTTTCTAATGCATTACATTACGATATAATAGTGGTACCGAGTTAGATTACACACTTAAACAATTTACATTGTTATATATCTAAGTTTTAATTTGTTTATCGAAAGTGCCAGAACGCTTAAACCGTTTTGAATGCATTCAACTGACAGTAATTCGATTGAGTATTATTTTTTGTAATTAAGTAAAAAAATCATTTTGAATTATTAACAATTATTCAATATTTATTTATTTTTTACATTTAATAGTAATTGAATTATTTTACTAAAAAAATAAAATTCACTATATAAATTATCTTATCAAATAAAATATTTGAAAAATGAAATAATTTCAAAGAGGATAACCCTAATGTATCTGAATATTTTAAAATTAGTAAAATTCTTTATCATGGACTAAGGTTAAGGAAATGCTATCAAAGGTAAAGAAAGAAACATGGACAAAATAAAATGAAAGAAATAACTATAAAGGGATCCACAAACTCTCCCCACGGTTTTATAAGTGTTTCTTTTAATAAGGAAAACATAGTACTATTGTTCTTCAAGTTAAACGTCTTTAAGGAGTTCAGACTAAAACTGTAACTAGTGAAGTTTATAGGTAAATTTATTTCCAATTTATAGATACTTAGCAGTTACAATAAAAACTTAAGTACATGTGTTTTTGGTATTTATAATAAAAGGAATGTTTTCCCTAGTCTACCGAAAAGATTTTTTCTTTGAGAAGTACTACATTAAATAGTTAGTAATTTATTTTTTTCCTACTTTTACTTTTACTTGTAGTTAGAAATGAACTCTCTATACATGATTAGTAGGAACTTTTTATTGTCAAATTTTTAAAAGGATGATTTACAAAAAATATTCAGTAATATCTATAAGAACACATGATGCTAAAAAGCACAATAGATAAGCAATAGCAACTTAATATAAATTTAATGTTTTGTTGACAATTGACTTATAAGAACTCAAATAAACTTAACCTACATTAAATGATTTTTATTTTTTATCTTATTTATTGAATTGTGTTATTCACTATTTTTTTTTATGAATTTGTGTTGTCATTAAGAAATTGATCTTGGATATTATTTATTTTACCAAAATATTGTTTTAAAAATAAGGTATGAAATTACATTGTTAAATTTCCTTATTATTATTTTTATAAATAAAAAAATTTAAATTTAAATTCAATTATGAAATTATGTTGAAAATATATATAACATATATTTTTAATATAACATACCAGCGTTCTTATCATCGTCTCATTAACTCAATGTTTTAATAGAATAAATTACCATAAGTGTCATGAAATTCTAATAGTTTGGATAACACTTGACAGTTTAGACAAAGTTTGGTAGAGACAAAAAAAGAAATAAAATATGGAAAATTTGGAAAATTCTAAACTTTAAAGTCTAAAGTCTAAAAAGAAGAAAAAAAAAAAGTTGAGTTAAAGGTAAAAAGGTGAGGAAAAATAGATACAAAAGTTAAAATGTTTTTTTAATGTAAATATGATTATTGTTAGTTCTTTAAAAAATATTTATTTTATATTTTCAATTGTTATTTTTTAGCCTTTATTGTAGTTATAGTTAGTTATCCTTAAAAACCAAAATATTAATTGATCTATTTACGAATAATATTTCCTATTAAGATAAAACCATCCTTGTTCTTTAGGGAACTTGTGGTACTCGCTTCCCAGTTTACAAAAATAAAAATCACCCATATATTTATGGATATTTAAAAAAATGGTTTTCAATTTCATTTCGATAAAAAAAAAACATAAGATCAAAATATAAATTAATTTATATAATTATAATAACGTAAATTTGAATAAAAATTCGTTTTTTTAAAACATCAACAAGAAATAAAACTTTAAGTAAAATAAAGTTTAAAATATTTAAATTGGTATTTTCTTGTATAACAAGCTTATACTAGTCACCTTTAGATTTAAAAGTCCAAAAAATAAATTTATGAAAATATCTTGAAGGTATAAAATTTTAATTCAAAATATTATTTTAATTACCTAACCATAACAATATTTATGTAATTTTACTAGTATCTTACCCAGTATCTCACCCCTGCAACGCACTGGGATTTAATTAAATTAAAATAAAAAAATTATATTTATAATTTTTTTTATATTATTATTATTATTTATTTAATATAATTTAGCAAAACTTTATAATTGATCCATATAAAAAGATGTGAATGATATTTTTAAACATTTTGGTTAAGTCTTTAATAAATCTTAAAATAGTTTGACAATCTTTCATATATCTTTAAACATTTTCGTCAAAATCCTAAACTAAAAATATTTAAAATATATTTAATTATTATATCATCATTTATTTTTAATCTATTCTATAAAATAACTTATTTAATTTTATAATAGTTGTTTAAAAATATATATTATATAATTTTGATTTGTTAAAATTTGAAGAATTAAAATAAAGATAAAAAATAATAACAAATATTATATATTAATTATAAAATAATAATGTATAGTATTCATTAATGAAATATAATTAAATTTATATACTCAATAACAATTACTGAATAAATTATGTCTTAAAAATTGAAATTTTATTAAAATATAATATAAAATAAAATAAGAAAATTTCAATAATATATTTATTAAATATGAATACTGACTTTTCGAAGTCATTGGACCTGAGAAAGTGGGTTTTAATTTTGTAAAATCAAATAATAGGTAACTTGTTCCATTCTTGTGTCAAGTATACCCATTTCAAATGGAGAGTGCTCATTTGAAAGGAAGAGTCACCCTATTTAATATTTAATTTTAAATAAATTACATTACTAAGGATAAAACGATTAAAATAAAATAACAATTGAAATTTTTATTTTATTTGAATTTGATAATCTATATTACATTCACAAGCATAAGTGTTAAGAGTTAACTGGAGGTCATTAGAATTTAATGAGATTAAGACTCAATTAAAAGTATTTAAAAGTGTTAATAAAAAAGAATAGAGAGTGACAATACAGAAAAAAGTTGAAAAATTCACCATCTGTTTATTAATTGCACTGCCAATATCAAAGTTCTAAAAACATGAAACTTGTGTCTTATTTAAGTGTTGTGCCAATATCAAGTTTCCACATAAATGTGGGCTATTTCCATTTAATTTTTGCCAAAACCCTATTCACATTCAAGCATGCAAGTGAAGACCATCTCTTAACATTATTTAAGATAACATAGGTCTCTAACACATATCAATTTTTTAATGCAATTAAATTATATGACCTTGTTATATGTGTTGTCAACTAGCACCACCTAATTTACTCAACTAAAATTAATGTAATTAAAATATTAAAAAAAATAACAGTATCTTCTCTTTTGCTACTCTACTCTAGACCTTCCCTTAATAATATCTTAAAAAAATCCCTTTTAACACTATTACTATTTTTTTTAAGTTACTTTTTTTTAAACATCAAATATAAAACTATTATTTCAAATTATATATATATTTTATTCTTAAAAAGTTTTTGTAATATAAATATACTTTATATGTACTTAATACTAAAACTTAATTTATTTCAATTAAATTTATATTATGATGTAAATTTATTCTTAGGCGAGGAAGTTATAATTTCTGTTGAATTTTTATATGCACTTTTGGTCTCTATTTGTATCTTTATTACAATGCTTATATTTTTAAAAAATTATTTTGATTAAATTCTCAGTTTTCAATATACTTTATTTATTTATTTATTTTATTTAGTTTCATTGAAGTTCATGCTGACCTATTAATTTAAGATACTATTAAAAAATATCAATTAGTTAAATGTAAACTTTAAAAGAAATAAAAGTATCCGAAATTGAAGATTGGATTGAAATTACATATTCTTAAAATCTAAGGATTAAGATGGCGGGAAAAATATTTGAAGAATCACAATCATGAATCTAAAATAAAAAAAATGTCCAAAATTGAAATATGGCCTCTTTAATTGTTGATATATTATTCGAAGAAATTATTTTAGAAATAAAGATTAAAAGTAGTATTACAGGTATAAGAGACTAAAAGGCTGATTGCTTAAGCTTACGATTTTTTTTGCAGCAATTATAAATAAATACGTAAAATACACATTGTATTTTATCTATATTAGGAAACGAGAAAAAAATACATTAAATGTCTGAATTGGCAAATATTTATTGATGTTTAATCCAAAAAAAAAAAATATAAAGTAATACACACTATTCTTGAACCAACTTACCAATTTAAGCACAGGCCCAGGCCCAAAAATTCAAATTTGAAAAGGAGGCTCCAACGGTCATATTCTCAAACGTCATGTCCGATTAACCCTTGAAATTGTACATATAAATACCCCCACTCATTGCAAAGCTCTTCACTCTCTTGCAGTGTGTGTCTCTCTCGCTCTCTTTCGCCGCATCTTCAACAAACCAAAACACCTTGTTTTGTTTCTTTCGTTCTCTCATCAATGGATTTCCACTCTCTCTCACGGAAGCAGCTACAAACCCTCTGCAAGAAGAACAAGATTCCCGCTAACATCACCAATGTTGCCATGGCCGACGCTCTCGCTGCTCTCGATCAGGTAAAAATTGTTTCATCCTTCCATTTTTTTTTATTTTCGAATTTTTTTCGTTACTGCGCCGATCTGCATCTTAAGCGTCCATTGCTGTCAAATGTTACTGTTCCATTCATTCTGCGTTCCTTATATTCACAAAGACTGAGGTTCTTGTTTGAATTGGTGAGCTAGGTTTTTGGTTTTCTAAATTAGGTTTTCATTTTCTTGAATTGATTGATTTCAGGTTGAAGGATTGGATGAAATTTTGAATCCAATCGAGGCTGATGCTCCGACCCCGAATGTTAATCTCCGAACGGCTGGTAGAGCCTTAAGTCAAAGGAAAGCAGCGAGGGCGGAAGCTGAAGGTTCAACGGTGAAGGTTTCGGCCTCTGCCAGGCCTCTGCGTGGGGCTAGAGTTGGAGTTGTATTAATGGAGCAAGAAAACAAAGATGCCAATGTCCCACCGGTCACTCCTGCTGTGGGTAGGAGAAGGGCTACTGCGGTTTCTACTCGCAGGAAGAAAGATGTTGAGATGGTGGAAGAAGACGGTGATAAGAACGATGCGCCTAAAACAGTTGCTGCAGCTTCCGTGGGTGGGAGAAGAGGTACCGGTCGTTCGGTTTGCACCAGCAAGATTGAGACCCCCGGTGGTACTTCAGTGCAGAGAACATATAGCACGAGGAGGTCGGTTAGATTGTTGGAGAATGGTTTGTCTAAGATGAGTTTGATTGACGCTGAAGAGACTGAAGTTGTCAAGATTGATGATGATGATGATGTTTCTCAAGAACTGAGTAATGTCTCGCACCAAGTAGAAGACTCTTGTGATACTGAAAAGGGTATATATATACATTACATATGTCTGTTGTGAATATTTGTATTGTTTTTAATGGTGTTTGGTTTTCAATCAACTAATTTGTGAGAGTGGTTGATGCAGGATCTAGTTTGCAGACGGATTCGATTGTGGTTTCTGAAAATACTCAGGAGTTTGAAGTTTGTTCTTCAGAGAAGAACACTCAATATGAATGCCAGTCACATGATTCTGCTTCAGATGAGAAATTAGTTTCTATGACAGAAATTAATACGGTGGTTGAACCAGATGGTTTAGATGAAGCTGAACCGGAGAAAATCAACAGCTTGGAGCTGGGGGCTGAACCAAAGGCGTTAGATGAAGCAGGTTTGTTTTTTCTTCTAAATAGTTATCTATTGTTGTAGTTAGTTGAGCTACATTGTTGATTGCGTGCACTGCGTCAGTTGAGTGATTGGAATATGATCACATTTCAGGATCTGAGCCGTTACCTGATCTGGAGGAAACTTGTGATTCTTCGGAAGTAGAAACTGAAAATAAGGAATGCGTTGGAGCCCACCAAGAAAGTGTTCCTGTCGAGGAATCCACAGATGCTTTTATGGAGGTTACTACCCTAGAAATCGCTGACATGGAACCTGATAACGTTTCTGTGGATGTTACCGATCAAGATGTTACTGATTGCAAGACTAATGACCAAGTCAGCAATAAGGGTGATGATCAAGAAGATATTAACAATGATCAAGATGTCATGAATGGCGATTTGGAAATAGTTGAGCTCATAGATGAAAATATCAGTCATGAGGGTGATGATAAAGAAGATACGAAAAATGAGCCAGAAAAGGAGGACGGATCAAATGATCAAGGTTCGTTTATGCTCTTTTTAATAATTGTTAATTATGGTGGTTAGTACTTGTACATTGATGATAGCGTTCTTCAGCATGGGCATCTAAGTATTGATCTGTACTGATTGGTTTGCAGGATCTGAAGTGTTACCTGTACGTGAGGAAATCGTTGCAGACAATTTTCCTTCTGAGGCATCCGAAGATGCTCTTGTGGGGGTTACTTACCAAGATACTGCAGCTTCGTCTCTTGTGGTGGCTGATGAAGATGTTGCTGCCTCGATTCCTCTGCCACCTGTTAGTGATGCTCCAACGGACATAAATGAATCTGTTGAGTACAACACCGGCGATGTAAACCACGATATGAAGGACGAAACTGAAGATTTGAATCTGGCATGTGGCAACATGACAGATGAAGATCACCAGTATCCTCTTACTGTTGATGAAAAAGATGCTAAAGAAAGTGACTCAATAATAGTTTCTGAAATGGTTCCTGAGCTCGAGTCAATTTCTAATTCTGCTGGTGAGCTCCAAGAAGAAGAATTGAAAAAAGCTAAACCAGAGCAGATGGAAGCAGGGACACATAGTGCTCCTGATGTTACTGAGGCACAAGCTGAAGAATCTGAGCAACCTGTAGCAGGACAGGTAGTTATGTTGCAAGTTGATAATGTATTTTCTGGTATTCTGGATGGAATGTGTAGTTCTCAAATCTCTCTTGTTCATCAGCAGGTTCCAGTTGAGGTTGTTTCCCAAGAAAATGTGTGCTCTGATGTTCCGGTTCAATCGGTTGTTTCTGACCGATTGAAGGAAAATATGACCTCTGATGATCTACATAACAAGACTATGGGGGAACTTAAGAGGATGCTGAAGAGTTTAAGGCTAGGTGGTGAAAAATCAGACTGCAACAAAACTACTAACAAGGTTAGGCTAATCCCTCTTTCGCGAGTTACTTATGTTTGATTACTTAGTGTTGTCACTGTTTATGTTAGATTTTTTAGTAACATTCTTCGATCTTAACAGGCGCAGGAAGGGGATAAGAAAAGAACTGCACTGCAGGTACTGCCACAGAATCGGATGACAAGTGGGGAAGCTGAGATTGATGACTGAATAATTATAGACAACATGAATGATGATTGGAATTTTGCACTCCCCAAATAAATCTTTCGGATGTTAAGTAGTCGTATAGGACCAAACCAAACCTAGGTTTGGTGTTCTATAGCTGTTCTTGGTCACTTTGCAGATTTTTCTTGTAATTTTGCTGGTTGCAAGAACTTATTGTTCTGGAATTTTTATTTCTATGCATAAAACCTCTTGAGGAATGAATGCACCAATAGTGCATTTTTAGTATACCTGATTATATATCCCAAGTGCATTTTTTATATAGAATTCAAGAAAATTATAGCAGTGACGCATACAATATTCATATTATTATAACTTGCCTGGTCATGGATGATGATGCATGGATGAATAATCAGGGAAAAGAATTGCAAAAGATGCAATATATGTAGTGAACCAGAGTTCCGAGCTGCAGTAGATTATCCTTTCTCAAATAATAGTTAAATTATTTGGTATTAGTAATCGCCTAAAATATATACTTTTATGTTTTTTGTTTGAAAATCCACAGGAAAGGATTTTAAAAATTACTGCTTATTTTCATAATTTATTAGTACTTTCTCAAAAATAAAAAAAATTATAAATATAGTTGTTATATGTAATAATGTAGTATCCTATAGAAAATTAAATTACTAATGTAGTCTTATTGAAGGCATTATTACTAATGTTGTCTCTTATAAAAAAATAAATTAATCACTAATGTTAAATTGATTATTAAATTTTAATTGAATATAATTGTAAAATTATTATACAAATTGATAAGTTATTGTAAATTGGAAATGAATTTGATTAAGGAAACATTAATGTTTTTTTAATACATCTGGTTTAAATTTTTTCGGACAAAAATGGCTTGTAGGGAAACTGCAATCTTATTTTTTTAGGGAATCGTTAAATTGAAAATGAATTTTATAAGTTGGAATTAAAGTTACGTTGTTTTATTCTTATAGTGTGTTTGGTAGAAAAAAATAAACAAATAAAAAAAAGAAAAGAAGCGAAATATGAGAATAATATGAAGAAAATAAAAGTATGTGTGAAATGCAATGTTTTGATTAAAAATAATAATAAAAAAGATATAAATAGTGACTACGAGGTTAAAACAGAATATTTTTTTTTTTTGAAAATATGTGTGAAACGTAATGTTTTGATTAAAAATTAAAAAAAAAACAAAAAGATAGAAATAGTGGCTACGAGGTTTAAACAGGGAATATTTTTTGAAAATTATTTAATTTAGATGTGTAAGTTTCTGTGTAAGATTTTGTTGGTGGATCTGTGAGGGTGATAAGTAATATTATTTAGATTGTGAGAAATATATGGAAAGTTTGTAAATAATTTGGTGAGTATGATAAATAAAAAATATTTTAATTAATGAAATTTAATATTATTATTTTATCTTTATGTTTAAAATAAATTTATAATGAATGATGATAAATTATTTATAACTATTGTATAAGTGTAGATAAAACATCATTATCGTAAAAGGGAACTATAAACTAGGAGACAAAACAAAAATGAGAGAGTGATTAGAAAAACAAGGAGGTGTGAATAGTCTTACTGAGATCCTATAAGGAAGGCCCACGAGGAAGCGAGTCCATTGGACCAATACAAATACGCAGAGCCCAACGAACGCACACACACCTCGACGCAGTTCCTCCGCTGACGGCGACGGAGGCTGCTAACCAATACAATCTTCTGAAACCTCTTCTCACCACCACGCCGCTTCACATTTTCCAATCCACTCCAACTAATATCATAGGTACGTATCGTTATCTCCCACCGCAACGCACTGCCACCGTTTCAATTTCCGGCGAGAGAATTGATAATTTTCGCGATTTATTCCAGTTTCATTTCATGGAGACGCAACCGCATGAGATTTTACAGCAGCCACCGGTTTCTTCAAATGAAGCCCGCAATGATGACGCGGCGAATCACAGGTGATTGCAGTTTCACTCTCTCCTGTTTACGAAATCACTGCTATACCTAATTCAACGATTTTTGGTTCAGTAGAGACGCCGAGCAAACTCAAGATGTTTCGAGGGAAGAAGTTCTGCAGACTCTGCAAGTTATCGCATCTACTGGCAAGTTCTGGTATGAGTTATTGGAGTACCGACTTTTGTTATCAGGTTTCTTGTTCATAAGATATGTGTCTGTGTATATATATATATATTTTCACATTGAACTACTTATTCACATGATAGAATTAATCCTATATGCTTGGGACTTGGTAGTGTATTGTTAGGGCACACGTCAGGAAGCACGTGTATGTATATAATCATGTTCAGTTTGAAAATAACGCAGAAGCTGCAAAGTGTAGGTTCTGTTCAGATGCGTGTAAGATTTGTACAGCACAACCGGACATGGTAGTAAATAATATGCAGGGAATGTGTTTGGTTGTGATTTTAGTCAAAGGCAACGGTTTGTGCTCGGTACTTTGAGGTTTTGAAAGCGATGGAAGAAGACAGCAGTGAACTATTTTACTATTTTTTTGTTATATTTTTGTTTAGACAATGACTTAGGTGTGTAACTTTTGCTGTAAATATAAAGGATTAAGATGTTCGAGCTAGAAAACCTTAAGATTCTCCCTATTAAGAGTTCCATCCCATGGACTTACAACTAGTTATTCTTTTAACCGTTTGACTATTTTAGTCCATTGTTGTCGGTATTTAAAAGGCTAATGTGATGAAATTTTTGAATAACAGGCATGACTGGGATAAGTTGAAGAGCATGCTATCCTTTCAGCTGAAGCAGGTATGGGGAGGTATGCTAGCATGCATTTTTATTTGTATTTTATTTGATTCTTCGAGGTATGCTAGATGTAAGTTTTTACTTTTGTCTCAGTTCATACAACTCCTAAATTTATTATTCATACATTGTAGTTCTTTTTCTGACAGCATAGATTGTAGGTCTCACACTGATATTTTGCCGTTCTCTCCGTATCTGAAATTGTTGTACAGGTACTGTCAGAGTACCCTGAGGCAAAATTGACGAGTGAGCAGCAGTATGCCTCAATGGGAGAATCCTACATTGAGTTGGTTAATAAACTAGATGAAGGTATCCCATCTAAAGTCCAAACCATTCATTGAACCAATAGAGAGTCTTGTCTAGGTTCAATAGAGTCTTGTTTAACTGTGAACTACAAATGTTACTATTTTCTTGTGTATCATTAATTAGTTGAATTTTATTTTTGCTATGTCTATATATTGAAAATCATTACAGTATCATTCCATTAAGATGTGCAAATATTTCTGAAACATTAAAGTTTCTTTTGACAAGAACTAATAAGATTGTTGACAAAATAATTTTGGGAATAGATATTCTTATATTGTTAAACTCCACAGCAATGGTCTAGTTATTTGAGTTTCCTATTAAAAGTTGTGGGATACATGTGTGGTACACTCTTCTCCCTTTGGTGCATTTTATGGTAAATAATCTTTGAGCTGGTTCAACTTGTCAGACTGAGGCCAAAGAAACAGTTTGACCAGTTTGTCTGTTCTCTGCTACTGGTTAAGACTTGATCAGACTTGTTCATGTTTGAACTGGACTGTCTAGTCAGTTTAGTCTAGTTCTCAAGACATTGGCATAGTTCCAAGTATGCGTACAATATATTTCTGCATGTCTAATTATGTTTATTGCACAGAGAAGTTGATGTATACAAACTATTAGTTGTAAGGCTTTTCTTTCCTGGGGTAGAATATTTTGTTTTGACAAAATTTTCTCGGAGAATGCTCAGTGTTAACAGATAATGCCAATTATTTAGAATCACGTGTGAAATTCTTTAGTAATTTTGACTGTCATTTTGTCTACATGTCTATATGGATTAATTCCCTCCTAAAGAAACCAAAAGGTTTTAGAAGAGCCCCCCCCTGAGATTAGTTTCATTGAGTATTAGGTTGATATCCTCTGGTTTAAACCCCTTCAATCTATTGTTCGATGTCATTTCATAATGATGTAGTCTCCAAAAGTGATGTCCATTTAGCTGTTAGAGAAATCATTTTGGATAGCAAGTTTCATAGACTCAACCCAGTCAAATTCAATTTTAAGCCTGCAACAAATCTTGGATAGTTAATAACAAGATAATCTCTTTTCATTGCATATTTTGATTTCACATTGTTGCTCAGATTCTTTGAATGTTTAAGCTGAATGTTTAACCTGTTATTATTTACTTGCCGTATTAAACTTTTTGTTCATATTATTTGGGGGGTATAAGCTCCACTAAAATATTTTGGTATGCTTTTCTTTATGGATTCCAGCTCTTACTTGTTTCATTGAAGGCCCTCCATTTACCCTGCAAAGGCTTTGTGAGGTAAATCCGTCTTTGTGCTGTGCATTATTTGTTCCGGCATTATTACTATCATGTTTAACATGCTAGCATCGTAATATCTAATGTTACCTTGTCTGATATTACACTGAACAGATCCTATTGGATGCAAGAAACATTTATCCTAATCTTTCAAAGCTTGCTTTAGCTCTTGAAAAGGTATGTTATACAATTTGGCATGTGAACTGCTGTTCGATTTTTATGACTGCTACTTAAGTTATACAGTTTATGATTGCGAATAATAAAAAAAACAATTTACTTGACTTCTGTCTGTCTTGTGTGTTTTTTTTTTTTTTTTTTTTTTTTTTTTTTTTTTTTTTATTTTTTTTTTTTTTTTTTTTTTTTTTTTTTTTTTTTTTTTTTTTTTTTTTTTTTTCTTTTTCTGTAGAACTTATTAGTTACATCTACATTGACAATCTGCACTGATCCATACCCGCAAGCAACGGCAAAAGTGCCAGTTGACCAAGAGAAGGCAAATGAAAAGCAGGATGAGCAATCTGATACTGCACAGAACGGAGTTGAGCCTCAGGTGCCTGACAAAGACGAAGTAATGACCGAGGCTGATGTGGGGGATGACATGACCATTGACATGGAAGCTTTTGAAGGCCATAAATCGTCAGAAACAAATTCTGAACCTAATGCTAATAATTGATAAGCTTCATGTTTAGTGTTGAGTTACTGTGCATTAAACCCATAAACACTAATGAGCTGAAAGACTTGGACGCCTACACTCCCGTGAGCCCCAAATGCTATGAGGACAGCGTGGACCTTGCTCATTTCAGAGTGCTTTAATCCCTGGTTTGGTAATCATTGGAGCTAGACATTCTTAGTATTTAAAAACAGAACAAAGTTTCTATATTGTGACTCGTGGATGCAATGCTTGTATTGGTGGCACAAAGTTGAATATCTTACTGTAGATCTGCTTTTAATTTGTCCTTCAAGTTATACGAACTTGTTCGTGAACTTTGGCATCCTTGACTTGGTAGTAGCTGCCACGCGTATTGATTGTTCTTTACAATGAGTAGATCATTATGCATTTATTGGCAACGTCTTGGGGCCATCAAATGTGGTTCATCTTGTTCTCTTACTCACCCAAGAAATAAAAGACCAATAAACAACTTCTCAAACTTTTAATATGTAGACGTAGTGGCAAAGAGGTTTCATCATAGTTTAAATACTAATGAAGATGGGAGGAACAAGGGATTAAATATGCATGTTATTTAGGAAGTACATGCATTTTAAATATGCAAACTTTGTGCTATGTCGTGTATAGGTTGTTTTGAAAGAACGAAACAAACATTGATCAATTACATACCTTCATCAAATAATTAAGAAGTTGAAAATGTTTTTACGATAGGTGTCCCTTACAGAAAAAACTGCGGAGCAGAATTTTATTTGTGAAGTAAAGAAGAGAACAATGCACTTTTTTCTTTAATTCGTACGAGTGGGTGTGGCTTGAACTTTGTCTAGTTAATCACTCCATTTATTGGAAAATCCTCTGCATTTGGTTAATCTTCTAAACAAATAATGATTCTTTAGTTGTGTATTTTAATTAAGATAAAGGGGAGAAAGAAGCAATATAGACAAGTTTCAAACAAAAGGGAGTGTAAGGTTGAAAAAGGTTTTAACCTTCCATTTATATTTAACTAAGGATACAAACAGCTTATTGACGGAAAAGATGAAATTACAAAAATAAAAGGGAGTATACTATGTTTGAGGGTTTAAACTATTTAAAATATAATAACAGAATGAATTAATAAAGGAATCCCCTTTTGTTTCGGGAATATGGGAATGCATTTTCGTTACGAAAAAATATCCACACAATGAAACGATAATTTTGTTTTATGCCTTCCTTTTGCATGTCAAAACATAAAACTGAAACGATTTTCATAATGAAGTTCCAACACAATAAAAATGGATAAAAAAAACTGAACTTGCTTCCTCGTTTCCCTGAGGAAGATATCTGCTATCGCAAAATCAAATTTTTTATTTTTAATATTCATGACGCATGCAGAGTGCATGTAAAATCCTTTAATTAATTTGTAATAAGAAGGGCTATTGGTAACATGCAAGAAGAACGTAAGAAGGAGTCTGCACCTGCGATTTATGGAGAGATGGGTGGCTCCAAGTGCTTTCGTTGTAATACAAATGCAATGCCTCAATCCTCTTCCCCTCAAACCTTTCATCTTCCGTCTCCAATCCCTCAATGGCCTCAAGGTGTAAATTTATTATATAAAGGCTTTTCCTTAATATCACTAAATATTTCATTGTAGCAACATGCGTTATTATTTGGATTTTTGAGGGTTACCATGCATTTCTTTTCAACCTTCATGCAAATAAACACGTCTTGTCTTTCTTCCTATGTATCCTGAGCAGATGACATTATTTTTTTTTTCCACTCTCATTCCTTTCTGAATTATCATTTATGTACCTTTCCCATGGCATGTTTGATGAGACTTGATGTGAGTAAAATTTCAGTGCATTCAGTAATACCTTCATAATAGCATGATTTACGTATTATAATTCATCAAATCTTAATTCTTTTACGAATTTATCTTTGGGGGTGATTTGCAGTAAGTTTGTTGTTGAAAGTAACAATTTTTGCTAGATAGATTGTTGAAAGTAACATTGTAGTCTCAATGCCGCATAACATTTGAGAAAAGAACATTAACTTATACCTCTGAACAATTTCATATATATATTTCATCACAGGACAAGGTTTTGCTTCTGGCCATATAAATCTTGGTGAAATACAAGTTTCCAAGGTCACTAGGTTTGAGGTTATTTGGAGTAGCAGTGCTATGCTAGACACTAAAAAAGCTGTTACATTCTATAGGCCTGTAGGAGTACCTGAAAGTTTTCGAATTCTTGGTCACTATTGTCAATCCGATGACAAGCCTTTAAGGGGTTTTGTACTTGCTGCTAGGGAAGTTGAAACTGCTGATACTTACAATCAAGATAAGTCACCCCCTTTGAAGAATCCCCTTGATTTTAAGTTGGTTTGGGGTGAAAATGCAGGAAGTTTGGAACTTTCAGGAGTATACTTCTGGGTTCCTAAACCTCCTGAAGGTTACAAGGCCCTTGGCTGTTTGGTCACTACCAAACCTGAAAAGCCTTCATTGGATGAAATGTCCTGTGTTCGTGCCGACCTCACTTGTAATTGTGAACCTTACCGCCAAATACTCACTGCTGGCTCTAGAATTCCGGAGTTTTCATTTCAGGTATGTAGTTTGAGACCTTGTGATCGTGGCATGCAAGGGAAAGGAGTTTCTGTTGGGACTTTTTTCTGCAGCAGTGGCTGGACCATGAGAGAAGATGTACCTGTTGCATGCTTGAAGAACCTGAATCCTGCAATGCAAGTAATGCCAAATTTGCAACAGATACACGCACTTGTTAAGCATTATGGCCCTACTGTTTTCTTTCATCCTCAGGAAATTTACCTGCCATCTTCTGTGGATTGGTTTTTCTACAATGGAGCACTTTTGTACACAAAGGGTGTGACTACAGGAGAGAAAATTGATGCAAGTGGGTCAAATCTACCAGGTGGGGGAACAAATGATGGCCATTATTGGATAGACTTGCCAAGAGATGATAAAAGGGATGTTGTGAAACGTGGGGACTTGAAAAGTGCAAAGCTTTATGTTCATGTGAAGCCTGCTGTTGGTGGGACTTTTACAGACATTGCAATGTGGGTGTTTTGCCCTTTCAATGGACCAGCCACTCTGAAAATTGGAATAAAGAACATTCCTTTGAGCAGGATTGGAGAGCATGTTGGTGACTGGGAGCATTTTACTCTTAGAATAAGCAACTTCAGTGGAGAGCTTTATAGTATATACTTCTCACAGCATAGTGGTGGTGAATGGGTGGATGCATGTGACTTGGAGTATATTGAAGGCAATAAAGCTGTTGTTTACTCATCAAAATGTGGACATGCAAGTTACCCTCATGCTGGTACATGTATCCAAGGTTCTTCAAAACTTGGGATTGGCATTAGGAATGATGCTGCTCGCAGTAATTTGTATGTGGATTCTAGTGTTCAGTATGAGATTGTTGCAGCTGAGTATCTTGACAATGAAGTTGCTGAGCCTCAATGGTTGCAATTTATGAGAGAATGGGGTCCCAAGATTGTTTATGATTCAAAAACTGAGCTGGATAAGGTGATCAATGCTCTTCCTGGCATGCTTAGATATTCTGTGAAGAGCTTGTTTAACAAGTTCCCAGTGGAGCTTTATGGTGAGGAAGGTCCCACTGGGCCAAAAGAGAAAAATAATTGGTTACAGGATGAAAGATGGTGATTTTTTGTGTTGTTCAAATCACACTGCCACTGCCTGTTGGTGAGTGCAAATTTTGGAGTGTTGTGTTGTGATTGAATTTGAATGTACATATAGATAGTTACATAGATAGATAGAATTATGTAATAAGTTTTAGATTTGGGTGGTGCTTATCTTTTTAATGTTTGGCTAATGATTTGTGCATCACTTGTAGTAATAGCTGCATATATCTCACACTGAATGAGAATTCTTATACTGATTGCCTCTCACAGTTATATTGCAATCTTAATTGTTGCACAAGGATTTCCTGTGACAAGATAATGGTGCTAGCATGGTATCGTGTCAAATAATCATATTCATGTAAATTTTGCAAAAAAAAAAAAGAAAACCTTTTTTTTTTTTTTTTTTTCTTTGGTATTTTCTTCAAAAGCAATGTATACATACCTTTGTTTTACTTTCATTTCGATACAACTTTAGAACTTAAATTGTGATTTCTTGTCCATCTTTTTTCACTCAATCCTTTTTATTTAAATATTTGGTAACTTCCAAAATGCTTAACAGGTCTTTGCTATTTTTTTTTCTTTTTATTTCATGTACTATTTCATCTAAGCATCATATTTTAATATTTTGGCTTCATTTTATCTTTCTGTATTTTTTGTCTTCCTCACCTTGTATTGCCTTCGCTATACTGTATAACCATTTCTTTTTACATTTTTTAAATTATATAGGTATCATTAATGAATGGTCGTAAAGGATCACATTGTTTTTATATTTTAATCTTGATCAATATTTCTAATTTAACTAAAAAATTAAAATCGTTAACAAGTAAAAAAAAAGTAATTTACCCGTTAGTTAGAAATAAGTCTCAATTCAGAATTTTCTTAAGAACTAATTTAGACACTTAATATAATTTGAAATGTCGATGGATTTGTCGAGAGTATTTACCGTGTTTTTAAAATGGGGATTGAAGAAGTTTTTGAATAGTTTATCTCAGCTAAATATCAAACTTTTATAGAGTATATTTTTTTTTTATCATTTTTATAAACTTTAATATTAAATCATATTTATTGTTTTACTAATTTATCAGAAAAAATATACTAAAACGTCTTATTATCTAAAATAAAATAGTCAATATCATGTTAGTCAGAATAAAACTGAACTTATATATCTTAGAAAATCTCATTGAAATCTTATAAATGGAAGAAAATAACTAAAAGACAACTCACTGAAAATAATAGTTCGCATAAATAATATAATAAGTCATAAAAATATATATAAGTAATAAGTGTTAATATACATAAGATACTTCTTGGATATTGACTGACATGAGAACTAAACCATTAGTAACAACGATTATCATATATTCCAACAACAATTCCTGAATTATAAGGAGGAAAAGGAGGTAAATAATTGCAGCCACCCAATTGAATTGGATTACAATAAAATGTTGCTGAGAATAATGACAAGCTCCCAGTGCATTAATTAGTCAGAAGCACACAGAAATAGCAGAGTGAGATGAGGATATGGAATGAACAAGTGATCTAGTATCCATGACCTTCTATGTGATACAAGTTCACTTAGTAAGGGATATCGATAAGTCAAAAGAATTTGGTTAATCATTCTTCATACACAAAAGTTTGTATAACTGGAGTAAGTCACGCATCTTAAGCACCCTAAAAGCCGAAACAGCTTCATACTATCAGTGCTTCAGATGTGAAACCAAATAAATGAACAATCACTCACATCAATCTCAGAAGGCCACGCACTCTACAAAGTCACCCTGAGGACAAAATACGTCTGCAGTAAAGAATACACATAATGTAATGGGATGATAAAGTGGAAGGTAGGTAATGATTGAAATAATATGGTAATTCAAACCTTGAAAATTAAAAGGATGAAGTTCCTAGTCCTATTGAAGAATATCCGGCAGCTTTTCTCTCCTTCAGAGTTGTGGACAGCCAATCCAAGCCCTCATAGAGGCCATCTCCCCGAAGAGCGCAAGTGCCTTGTATGTGCCACTTTCTATTCTTGAGATCAAAGAGACCTAATCCTTCACATACTTCCCTTGGTGACATTGCTCCTCTCTGAAAAAGAAAAGGAAAATATTAACAAATATTATAACTAGACTGATAGTAATGCAAAACTCCGTAAATTGTTTGGAGGGGATTAGTTGGTTCAAAAAGAAGGTCTACCACTGCGAGAATTATTGATAATCATAGAGTGAAGATTTGTTTTTAAAGATAGAGAAGTTTCATTAGAAGAAAATGTGCATGTACTAGGAATGGAAACTGCAACCATGCCTTTTTTGAAGAGCATGCAAGTGGTATACATGTAAGAATTTAACTTGAATTTGTAAAAAAAATTCGAATTCCCCCAAAAAGTGATTTCTTTTTTACTGGTATTAAATGTTTTATGGTCACGCAGAACCATGAAAAAACAAGAAGAAAACAACGCACTTATTAATAGAAAATGTTACCAGAAAACAGAAAAAGATTTATGTTTAACCACACATTTTTTCGGGTTTCTTTTCCCTGAGAACTCTGAATATTAACAAAATTAAGAAATTATATTAACAAAATCAAGAATTCCCACACAGATCATTGTCTCTCACTGCCAATTTTTTACCTGCGGCCCCCTCTGTTTCTTGCTAACAAACACTGGACAAAAGAGGAAAGCTGAGCCAAATACATGATGGTTAAAGGGCTTATTTTTTATAAAAGAAAACCAAGGGGTAGGAGTAGCCTTTAAATAAAAGTTAAGACAAGTAATTCTAAAATTAAGTTGCACACCTTAGCCTCTCTTCCTCTCACTGGGAAACAATCGATGTGGAACTTTTAGTTTAAAGGAACTTTTAAGCTGAAAAAGGTAAAAAAAAAAGAAAAAAAAAACTTCTACTTTGTTAAAGGCTTTGACTTTTGAGTTTCACGCTTTCCAACTTAGACAACACAGTAAAAAAAGACAGAAAAATCAAGTTTAGACAAATTTTTAAAATGAAAATTGACTAAGAATGTTCCCACAATAGGATGCAACATGGTGGGGTGACATAGCCGGGAAGCCAAATACAAAATAGTATTATATTAAGTCACTAAGTAAGAAAATCTACATTGAGATTGCCAACTAGCTCCAAGTTAATTAGTTTGGTATGACAATCTAATAAACTTTGGAAAATAAATCATTATGAAATTTGATTAACCTCCACACAAGATGTTTTCTAAATAAAAAGTATTTTTCTTTTATTACTATAACTTATAAGCTTGTGTAACTTAGTTGGACCTATAGCACTCAGCCACATCTGTTCACATTTCTGATACGATCCAACCAACATATCAGCTAATCACAGTGCAAATTCAAATTAAGTACGTCGCACACACATGCCCAAGTGATACACACTGTTCTGTTGGATGCATCATGCATCATCTAATAATGGTTAAACATAATAATGGTGAAGGCAACTATCTGTTAGTAGCTTGTAAATAATTTTCTTGGTTCTACTACACATAATCAGATAGTTGGCTATTTTAACTATTTTAATGGTTTTTGTAACTTAAAACTTAACTGCACTGTTCTTACTATTATATGCATTAATAATAGCACACTACCAACTCTTGTAGCATATTCAGTAAACAATGTCAATCAATTCACATTACTTGGCTCCAATTTCTTGTTAGTCATAAAAAAAAAAAAACTAATAATGAAGAATGAAGACATACCAGGTCCTGTTTGTTAGCAAGCACCAATATTACACTGTGAAGCATAAACGGATCATTTATGATTGTCTGCAAGTAATCCATATATCTGTTCAAAAATTGTTCTGAATAACATGGCATATGCGTGCATGTTTTGATTTTATCACCTGAAATTCCTGCTTAGCTTTCCCTAGCCTTTCACGGTCCAGACTATCAACAACATATATCTGCATAAATATACATATATTTATCAATCTGGCAATTGTAGACCTGTATCATGTTTTTTCAGTTGGTGGTTGTAACAGAAGGAAAAATTCACAACTTCCAAATTGCACGAGTTGTATTCTCATCAAGATAAAAATGCATAAAACCATGAAAACTAATTCCTACCAAACCATCAGTGTTGTTGAAATAGTGCCTCCAAAGTGCCCTTAATTTCTCTTGCCCTCCAACATCCCAAACCGTGAAAACAACATTCTTATACTGAACCTTCTCCACATTAAAACCTGCAAAAAACTAGAAACTTATAATCCTCAAACAAAATACCGATAGTTCAGTTCTTTCTATTTTTTCTTATACTAAACTGAAGTGTTATACTCTAACAAGATTTCTCTACTCAATTCACACACCCCCAAAGCTAATAGATATTCGTCCATTTCCATTAATAAAAAAATTTCCATTACACTTCACACTGGCAATGCAGAAACAAAACTCCATACTCACAAGCAAATTCAAAATACACAGAAACAAAAAAAACATGTAAATAACTGACAAGTAAACTATTACCATCCTTTGGGCATCAAGACCGAAAAGGCTTAATTAGCTTATACCAAGAAATCTGCTTAAAAGAATTAAACTACGCATTTATAGAATGAAACCCACCAATTGTAGGAACAGTAGATAAAACTTCTCCAATGTGGAGCTTGTACAGTATGGTAGTTTTGCCAGCAGCATCAAGACCAAGCATCACAACCTAAATCAAGAAAATATTTTAAAAAAAGGGTAAATACGAAACTCATCCAAAAATCAATAACGAAATCATTAGAAGACGGTTGAGACAAGGCAACACAAGCAATTGCATAATCTTCCTTTGCTGATTAATCATGATTATATCGAATGTAAAAAAAACAAACTATGCAAAATCAAACAATTGAAACAAGATCAAACGTGTTATTCATGCTTTTACTAATCATTATTAATATTGAACGAGAAGGAGGAAGAGACCCGCATCTCGGTATTGGCGAAGAAGGTATCGAAGAGCTTCCGAAAAGCTTGACCCATGACTCTGTTGTGTTGGATCAAATCGGGAATAATAGATTTGTAATGAGAAAAGCAGAAAATGATGAATTTTGTGAACCTACGAATCTAATCGGAAGAAACAGGGAAGGGATTTCTGTGGGCGATTCCTTCCCCAATCATCACTTTGATGTTCAACAACAAATTCACAAATCAATAATCAATAATACAAATCAAATTAACAATGTAATCTTCTCTCCTTTTCCTCCTTACTTTATATAACTATTTCATACAAAATTATTCTTCTCTATGCTTTATCGTTCTCTTATATATAAAAGTAACATAATAAACTACGTATCTATGTGTCCTAAAGATTCTCCTAATAAATTATTTTAAAAATAATACTGAATGTAATTTCTGATCTATTGAAAAACATAACTTGTTGACATTAATAATATATTTTATTAAGTTTAAATAAAATGTATATAAAGATCACTGTCTATTTTAATATGAATTAGAATTAAAAGTAGCAATTTAATTTCAAATATTTTTTTCGTAAAATCTAGTGAGAATAAGCAAGGATACGAAAACTATAATAAAGATAGGGAAAGAAATATAGATAAAAATAAGAATTTAATATATATGCACTGTTACTGTAAACCGTGTTTACATATATATAGTGGATGGAACAATTTATTATTAATCGATATAATGGATGAAATATATTTTTTCAATTAAATTTTTGTGAAAAATTGTAATGTCATTGTCAATAAATTTTCTATAATTCTCCACTAAATTTGTGAATACGTAAAATGATTATATAATATTTTCAGTATTTATTATTACTAAAATATTATTAATAACATTGTTGTTCATTATTGTTATTGTTGAATGTAACTTTTTAAAAAATTAAATTAATATGTTAAAGCATGAGTTGGTTGAATTTGTCATTTACATACTAATTAAAACTTTGATCTATTGCTTCTTTTCAAATGTTGTTTTAAGAGTTTTAAATAAAATAAAAGAATATAGTTTTTTGCACAAAATAATTATGAAGATTTTATTTTACACTTTTTTAGTAATTCATTAAAAAATGTATATTAATCTTCTAGATTATCATTAAATGTGTAAATTAATCTAATCATAAACTTTGAAGACAACATTCAATCCTTTGTTGCACTATATTTATTTTCCTTTCATATTAAGGAGATGAATTAAGGAACTGATTATTGAAGATACTGAGTTGATGGATTATTGGTTAAATAAGTATGTAAGCAGTCTACATTAACATTAAATTTCTTATAAAAGATATTGAATATAAAAAAGTTTGTGTCATTATATTAGTTAAACACTCTTGGTTTGGTGAGCTGTAAGTTTTCTAATGAAATTTTAAATGTCAACTTTTTATACACCAACCGTGTTACCTATGTACTAAACCAGATTAATCGGAGAACTTTACATATTATTTGCAAACGACATCAAGACATAATCATACATAATTAACGAAGATATTTAATGTTATATATACATTTTAGAAGATTTGTTTTGAAAACTTGTTTTGAAAGATTTGTTCAGGTGTATTTTCCATGTTCCAAAATCTTAATATGAAAACTATTTTCTAGAATGTATTTCATAAATTTTAAAAAGTGTTATGGAGACACATGCAGTAATTGTCTACTAATAAAGTTTCTATAATACAAATTTATGCAAGTGAGTGTCTAAATAAGTGGACCTTCCTCCATACCCACTCTACTGAAAGGTATGGGTTTGACCCTTGATTGGTGTAACTTATAAATTCAAATTGTTAAACGTGTGCACGTTTGGCTTATTTTTTTCCTTTAAATTGATGCAATTCTTGTATTCTGCAATTCCAATGAATTAACTAATTTATGTTGATGACAAAAAAATACCATCGTGATAAGTTTAATCACCATGTCTGGGCTTTTATGTCTCACCATCAATTACTAGATGGAGTTTCAATTGTAACTTTTTCTATCAATGGCAATGATACAAAAGAGAAGAGAGAAATTAAAAACCCTAAGGAATGAAGTTCCTAAGGCATTATTAGTTGGAATAGGGTGAGTAATGTGAAAAAACAGGAATTCTAAAATTTAATAGGTTTCAATGGAAGATGCACCTCATTTCCCCAACCAATCCGGAATCCTATTTCTTTCTCTTCTAAATGAAGATAAACTTCGAATATTGTTACTCCCTTGATCATGTCAAGAGCAAATTTCCAATCTGACTCACAAATGGCTGACTAAGAACCTCTTTCTATACCTACAGCTATTGCACTCTAAATACCATCATCTTTTAGCACTGCGATTTCATGCAAAACTGCAACTACCAAAATTAACCTCCAATTCAATCCCATCACCACTGCGTAAGATTCCACAAAATCCTGAAAAGCTTGGCCATTAAACTTTTGGTTGTTATGTTTGAATGCAAAATTGAAACTTAAAATTCAAATTGTTTTGAATAACCTTTTTGTATCTTTCAAAATGTTAAATTTGGATAAATTAGGACAGAATAATTTAGTCTCTACTATATACAAAATAATATATGTTAACAAAACAAAAATCTAATATTAAAAAGAATTATCAATTCATTTAAATTATTTAATAACTAAAATAATATTTAAGTAATTTAAAAATGTAAATATTGACATTTTTTTCGTCAATACTAATAGAGAATAAAGAGATACTATGAAGAAGAAAGATAAAGGAGACACCGAAAAGAAAGGAGAGAAAGCAAGTAGACAAGTGATAAAAATAAAAGATGAAGACAAGAAAGAGCAATAGAACAAAGAAAAAAGTCATCAAGGAGAAAGAGACCAAATGAAAAGATTGAGGGGCAAGAGAGCATAGATATAGAAAAGAGAAACAAGTATAGAAAGTTTTCAAATAATTATATTTTTTTTAATGAAATTCAAACCACATTTCACTAAAAATATATAATCTTTTCTAAGAATTTGAATACCCTCCTAAAAGTTCTACCCTAATGTTCCCCTCTTTTTTCTAAATAAATAAACGTGAAATTACAAAACCTAAAATTAAAACAATACCATTAATTAAAATAAACCTATGGACTATCCCTGATCTTACTGATAAGGAATGTATGGGATTCAGATTCCTTTCTCAATTCATATAATTTCTAGAAGCATTAAATTCAAGTTACGTTCAACAGCGTATATGGAAAGAGAACAGTAGGATAGAAAAAAAATGTTGTCTCCATTGGGAGAAAATGAACACATTATATAACACACTAATTCATGAAAGCATATATTAAGTGCAGTCATGGTACATGAATATCCCTAAAAATTAATTGGTGAGGGAAAAAAATACAAAATATCAAACCACAAGGGTTTTCTGCACAAACCGCCCGAGGTTAGGAGGTCACACCTAAGGAGTCATCAATACTCGGAATGAGTCTTCCATCCTGCGATTCTATATAAAGATATAGATGACTTCATGAATCCCTTACAAATGACAATATTATCATCCCCAATTAGTAATTGAATAATCTACACTCACCCATCAACAAGGCAGTATCCCCGGCCAGCGAAAACTTTCAAATCGGGAACTGCCAAACCAGTCCCAATTCAAAATATTGGGAAGAGGAGGAAAACTAAAGTTGGGGGAAAACGCTGCATCATCTCTTCTCAAAGTATCCGGCAATGGATTGAATCAAAGCCTGTGAAACAAGTTAAAATGCCCACCGTATTACTCTATTAACTCCGTCACTATCTAGCATATCTACGAGTCCACCATTTCATCTTGCAATTCGCTAGGAGCAATAAGCCCAGGAATAGAAAGCATTCTTTGTCGTTCTCTCTCTCTCTGAGCCGCAGCCTCTTCAGCATATAGATCTTTGTTATCCTGCGTAGAAAGAGCAATTGATAAACCTCAGGTTTGAACTGAATTACAAGTAAAACTACAATCGAAATGTCAACAAACCCAAAGCCACATTGGGTCTGTTCGAATGAATTTCTCTCCAGAAAAAAATAAAAGTAACTTCTTTGAAATTAAAACTAGCTATGTGTATATTTAAAAAATTTAGTTAGTATTAAGTTCTAAAACAAATTACAGAGCCATATAAAGCAAACCAAAACTACTGATAATTCTACCAGTTAGAAACCAAAATGCTAATACACAACTCAAGACGGACTGTAACTTTCTAGGTGCAATGTAAAGGAAAACTCCAACCGTCAGCACAACGAAATGAAGAAAATTAAATAAGGCAATACCTGAGCTGAAAATTCTTTGGACTGAATAAGAAAATCTCGTATATGATTTTTAAATGTAGATAGATCATTGGTCGACTCAAAGAGTCCATTTACAAATTGAGTAACCTGCAAATTTCTTCATATTAGTCATTTGTTTAAAGAGACAAATATTATTTATTTCTCTACATTTACCTCTGCTGCATTAATGTTGGGAAATGAGGTGCTCAGGAGTTTTATGGTAAACTCTCGTACAAACACAGAATTACTTGAGTATGGATATGGACTAGTAGCGACATCCCAAAGAGGTTCAGTTAGGACACCAGTTTCCAGCTGAAAAAGGTAGAGCTCGTTATTTTTGCTATTTCTTAAAAACTAGTAAAACAAAGGATTGTGACACCGTACCAAACAGAACAAATGCTGAAGCACCAAGACATGCAATTTGAACCCAGGCTTGTGAAAAGTATCAGTCAAGACGGCAAATATCTCTTGTTCAATTGTCAAAAAGTATGTCCGATAAAACTGATTACAGAACTCAGAGCCCTGTTACAAAGACAGACATTTCACCAAAATATACATAAAAAAACTGAACATATACGCCAACACATTAAGAGCCAGAACAAGATTAAGTTTATTATAAAGAGAATAGAGAAAGTGTAAGGAATCCAAATGATAGAGAATGCAGAAAGACCACACCTGAAACTTCTTCAGCATTTCTAACAACAGGTTCAGTCCAGTTTCAGCAATATTTCTTTCAGTGTGCCGAAAAGCCCATATGATAGAGTCCATAACAAGCTTCAATTGCTGGCACACAAATTACAAATAACATCAGGAAGACAACAAGATTACAAAATTTGACAACAATAAAAGCCAACAGTCAAAACCGGAAAAAAAAAAAAAAAAAAAATAAAAAAAAAAAAAAAGACAAAAATAAAAAAAGAAAAAAAAAAAAAAAAAAAACCTGATGTGTGATATATTTTAAGCAGAGATGGAGCACATAACACAACCTGACTTGACAAGCAGATTAATGCAGGAAAACAATGAGTGGCTATGGCACGAAGTAGAGAGAAGAACTTGAGGCGATGTTCTGGGTAATCTTCAAAATTTTTTGTAATCATCTGTGAAACAGGATAAAAAGAAAAACATAATTATTTAGTGTATGTTTACCTGCAAATACCCAATAATTATGTGTCATCGCAATTGATAGAAATTATAAGTTATATGATATATCCTATGAGAACTTCAACATCATCCATCCAAAAATAACCACCCCAAGCCTTCGATTAGTCAGGTTAGGCATCTGGATGATACCGGATCATGTCTACAAACAAACCACTAACCAATAAATCTCCCATATTCTTTATCTACATCCACCTTGACAATTACACTACCTTCCATCTAATCTACTCTCTTTATTAGGACTCTGCATGTCTGTCCACACATCTCCAATCACATTTGGAGAAATTCAACCAGATTTTCAGAGATGTCCTCTATCCACATTTATCCGTCTTCTCCATATATGAATTTCAACATTTGTAGTGAATTTATGTCTAAAAAAACCAATTTTGATATAAAAATAACATTATGTACTTCTAGAAAAGAAAGCTATTTAAAAAAATTTGAATGCACGGAGATAATTGTGGAATAATTGTGTCTCAATTACAAATAATAATTAACTACGACATTTGTATCATAGCTGAATATCCTACACAATTACCTCAAGTGTACACTGAAAGACAGCTTCAAATATCCGAGGTACATCTTCAATCATTGCAGATTTATATCTGGAAGAGAGAGAGAGAGATGAATGACACATACTGTTCATAACTAGAATAGAAAAGACATCACCACTCTATTCTCAGTAAATAAAGAGCATAAACAAACAAAAAATTAGATTTCAAAGCACCACACACCAGTCAATAAAATAAAGCAAACGAAAAAAAAGACAGCAGCATACTTATTCACAATGGTGGCAAACAGTGACAAAACCTCTGATTCCCTAGCATCAGGAACATTCCTCGCATAATCTCCAAGAACAGGATCCATCATTGGAGGCACGAATTGTTTGCCAATTTGTGGTTGGTCTTCTGCCTTGTCCAAGAATGTCTCAATCAGCTTAAGTGTCTCCCTCTTAACCGAACTGCATCAATGTAAACATGGATAGGAAGTAGAGTCCACAATAATCTCTCATTGCAGAAAACCAATACTTTTTCAATATACTTACCGTAGAAGTTTCACGTAGGATGTTCTAGATGCAAAAGGTCCCCCTTCAGTGATACTTTTTGAAATAAGTTCGCTGTACATTCTGTGGTAGGAATAGAAAACATGATTCAGCAAAAAAAATTATCAAACTATTTATTGCTGAGTATCAACTTTGTTCTTAGAGTCCCTGAATATAAAAGACTAGAACTTGCCTGTACACGTTCAACATGTCCAAAAAGATCATCGAGATTTGGGGTAAGAAATATGTGCCTAAAGAAGATGCAACACTTGTATTTGTCTGAAATTGACAGATAAAATCAAAACCTTAATTCGAAAAGTGGGCAGAAACCAGGATTGGATGCAAATTTACAAGCAGAACAATTACCCATCAAAATGAAAACTAACTTAAGAGAATCTTAAAACGACAAAGATTGTGAATAACGACATTCTATTTTATTAAATGACTTGAGGAATCGCATTCCCTGAACTGAACACAACATTGACTCGGCGACAACACTAATATAGATAATCAACATGACAAAATTCTGAATTGAGAATTAAGACCTATACTATTCACACTAAAAAAACATAGTTATAGTTTGCTTGCAATAACAAATCTTTTACTATTTTTATTCAAAGTGTCAACTCACTTTCTTTACTCATCCCCAAGCCAGATTAAAAGGTGTCCAACATATATCAAAAAAATGTTTGAGCTGAAAAAAATATTTTAATTGTGACAGTTAAGGAAAGTTGGACACAGCACCACACTATCCTACAAAAGTTTTGGTGCTTCCTAGATGAAAAATCCCTGGACATTTTCTGAGCAAACAGCAACAACCAATTAATGAAAGACTTTCCAACCCGCAATCAACATGCCACAAAATAATAAATAAACCTTTTAAATCCAAATTGCTTAAATAGCATCGAGAGAACTAAATAAAGAACATACAACAGGGTTACCCTAAAATTTCATAAATGATTTCAAAACTATACCTGCAATATATTAAGCACTGTCCGGATTACATCCTGATCCTTTAAAAATTCAACATTTTGATGAGCCTGCCCTATAATTTCCATCCATTTCTGAAGAAAAGGGGAAATCACATCCATTATAAGATTTTGGTTCACAGAATATAAAAATAAAAAATTCATATTCTTGTCTAGCATGAAAATTATTTAGCAGAAGACCTGATTTGGGAGCTCCATCAACCGCTGAAGATATTCATCTCTCTTCTGCGCATCAGACTCTGCCTGAATCATGTGACCAACCTACAAAACAAGTATATTACTTAAATATATGCAAACACAAGTATATAAACAGAGCCTATGGACAAAAGATATATATATATATA
>Ga0209489_102716_pt1 | contig 35532 bp, 17 predicted proteins | sample SiratrowhiteBW_FD_187527 | JGI IMG/M metagenome (GOLD analysis project Ga0209489, IMG submission 187527) | Root nodule microbial communities of legume samples collected from California, USA - Siratro white BW (SPAdes) (version 2) | ecosystem: Host-associated > Plants > Roots > Nodule | place... | reverse complement strand
TTTTGTTTTTTTTTTTTTTTTTTTTTTTTTATTCTTGCAAATAAACCTCTCTTCTCTTGGCTTTGAACTTGAAAATAGATTCTTTTTCAAATCCTATTCTATTGAAGCTATCTAAAGTTAGAGGTAGAGTATTCGTGCAGTCGTTCTAATTTGTTTGTCATATTTGTTGGTATGGTGAAGAACAACGGATTCATAGAAAGTAGTGGTTAAGTGATTTTATATAACAAAATGTGTAAATTTCCCTACCAGAGTTTCAAGAATACCTCTTAAACCTTGCAAGATTTTATCTAAAGTAGTCACATTTGGAAGCACTGATATAATTAGTATGGAATTTTATTCTTTTCTGCTGAGCACCCTCACCAAATATCTTCTTATTGTCACTTACTCTATTTATTTCCAAGGGTTTCAGTTTAGGAGATGCCTTCTTGTGTTTATGACAGAACACAATTGTATTATTTGATTCATGTAGCTGACACCACTTAGTGGAAAAAAATGAACTTTTGTTGTTGAGAAGGATTAGATGGTCAATTAGTAACTGCTTGAGTGCTTTCAAAAGGTTATTGAATTGAGATTCCAATCTTGAATAGCCAACAATTTTTTGTATCATTAAATTCAGGTACAATGAAAAATTACTTCAAATATATAGAGATGATATATAATATTTAATGTAAACAATTTGAGGTAGAAATAGATAAAACAACACAAGTCATACAAAACAAAACTATTAGTTATATCTAAGTTTGAGAAGTCTTTATTTTAGAAGAATTGAGTGACAAAGAAAGGTGAAATAATCAAATAGGATATGTTCACAAGTGTTCTTTCAATTTTCCTTTTCATTTACACATTTAAGCTCATTTTCTTTTCGTGGGAATTGGTGAAAAAGGTAAAAACATACAAATCATTGAATTATATTGTTGATACGAATTACATAGGTTCATTTATATATCGTAAGATACAAAATTATTTAAGATTCTTTTGGTGATACGAATAGGTAGACAACCAAAATGTATCAAATCATAAGACTCAAATAGTGAATTGTAAGATTCTGATAACTATGCTCTAAACAGTACTCGTGAGAATGGATTTGCGGTTTGACGAAATTGAGGAAAATTCAACCAAGGAACGACTTGGAATTTGGTAGGGTGGAGATTAACAAATTTGTGTTTCTTAGTATTCATTATGAAAACTATAAAGCTTAACAACTTTGTTTTCAGAATGTGTATGTATACATTTTCATTCTCTATTTAGATTTTTGTCGTGATGATTTTGTTTAAATGAATATTTTCTAGTTTCCCAACTAAATTAACAGATCCTGATTTGATCTGATAGAGTAAATTTTTACACAATTGAGGGGTTGTTACTCGTTGTTTGTGAGGTAGGTAATAAAAATGTAGAACCTACTACATGATTTTGGCCCCATATTTTACCTACCACTGAGCTTTGAAGCTATTGTAGTTGAAGATTGTATGTCCCAATAGGTTAGAATTGGAACTTTACAGGTTATGTACATACTATATTTAACATTCTCAGAATATTATTGTTTAGTTCCTTGCATGAAGCTTGAGAGAATAAATGAAAATGAAAATGAAAAGAAAAACGATTTTAGTAGTGAATTGAAATCTGATGAAATTTTGTTTGCCTTGTGTTCTTCAATTTTTAAATACAAATGGTGTTACTGTTGGATTTCATGTTTGCAAGAAGGATGAGTTTTCAAATGCACACTCATTATAGAAACTCAAACTAGACATTATCACATGAATGTTGTCACTTAGATAAGTGGAAGGTCTACTAAATATTCCTGCTAATTGATTATCGTGCTTTCGTGATCTTGATAAAGTATTTGTGGAGGTGCTAAATTGTAATTATCAGAAAGATTTTCATCATTTTAACATTATGATAATAACTTAGTTCTTACTGTTTTAGTATTAGTACCGTTTAGTTTATGAGTTGAAATGTTTAACAACTTAATCTGACACCCTTTTTTTTTAAAAAAAATGAAAATCTCTTTGCAAAAAATTGCTGAATTAAGTGATAGCTCTGAACGCCATTGCCCTACCTATTTAATATGACAATATCACTCTTTACATCACCTACTCCTTTTTCTAATTTAGTTGACATGAACTGTGCTGTCATTTTGTTATATAGCAGCAATTAGTGTAGAAGATGAGTACGTTGGATGCAACAAGGGCTGAACTTGGTCTTCTTGTTTTATATTTGGGCAAGGCTGAAACAAGGGACAAAATATGCAGGGCAATTCAGTATGGTTCCAAATTTGTGAGTAACGGGGAACCTGGTACTGCTCAGAATGTAGACAAATCAACCAGCTTGGCACGAAAGGTCTTCCGTCTCTTTAAGGTTAGGTTATTTTTATTTTCTGAGTCTTGAAACATTCTTTTTCATGTGTTCATAACTTCATATTTTATTTTTGTCACTTAGGAAGTTTTTGTATATAATGATATTTCGTTCTGTTTATCATTTTCCTTATATGTATCTCCTTTGATTGATTTGTTTAGAAAAGACTAGAAATCTGTAGTATAAGAGAAAAGGATAAATCAAAGACAGTCAAATACTGTAATTTTTTTTCTAGTATTAGCCAGTTATAAAATTCAAACAGTCATTTTGGCAAAAAAATTAGGTGTTGCAAACTATTTAGTTCATGCAATGACCATCACTCTTATATTTCACTCTTTAATTCGCAGTTTGTCAATGACCTACATGCTTTGATAAGTCCAACACCACAGGGCACTCCTCTGCCCCTTATTCTGTTGGGAAAGGTATGAGAATGTCAGGAACATTTAACCTTTTCTCATCTTTTTCGGGTTACTATATTACAAGTGTAACGCGCCTACTGATTTTGCTGATGACTAATATCCATCAGGAAACTTAGTTGGCTATCTATAATGAGGTTTCTCTTCCCGACCATTTTCTTTCATCTTTGTTTTATATTTCAGTCCAAGAATGCACTTCTCTCCACTTTCTTGTTTCTTGATCAAATTGTATGGCTTGGCAGAACCGGAATCTACCAGGTAAGAAATAATAAAATATATGTTTTCTTTAGCGTCATGTTTGTTTCTGTATTGTTATATAGAAATCATCTAGCAGTGTGTAAGATTTTTGTGTCTATCTACAGAATAAAGAACGCACCGAATTAATCGGCCGGATATCTCTTTTCTGCTGGCTGGGTTCCTCGGTGTGCACCACCTTGGTTGAGGTTTGTGGCTTACCTACTTTCATTGCTTCTAATATGTGTGCATTTATGCCCTCAAGTTTCTTCACTGTTTACCCTTGTAATATGTTTTACTTTTGTCAGCTTGGGGAGCTTGGAAGACTCTCTGCATCAATGAAGAAGTTAGAGAAAGAACTCAAGAACAAGAATAAATATGATGTATGTTGTCCATGCACGTGCTCAAATTCCTCAAACTTTCTGTCTTTTGTTTTACTTTTCTGAGTATTTCATTACTTATGTATGCAGGATGAGCAATACCGTGGCAAACTAAACAACTCAAATGAGAGGACTCTATCACTTATCAAAGCAGGAATTGATATAGTGGTAGCAGTTGGACTGCTTCAACTGGCACCCAAGACCGTTACTCCACGTGTGACTGGGGCATTTGGATTTGTATCATCTCTAATATCTTGCTATCAGGTACTTGCTAGTATAGTTGTAGTATGCTTCCTTTGTGCTTCTATTTTCCGTCCCTAAAACTTTGTATCCATGACCAACATGCATACCCTTTTGCAACTGATTGACCAAGAGACAAAAAAATGCTGACAAAATGAGTTCTTTACAAGTTTTTCTCAAGACCAGTAGACCCTCATTAGCAACGGTTCAAATTAAGTTTTGTAGCAGTTGTGTCTCTCTTTGTGGTTTTTGTTCCTGGGTTCTTAACATTCTTAGTATTAGCAGTTTCACTAACAAGAATTTGTGGTTTATGCAATGCAGCTGCTTCCTGCTCCGGCCAAATCCAAAACTTCGTGAAGTATGGAAGAATAGAATGGTTCTCAAGAGGTCTCATTGTTGTCAAATAATTATATAAATTGGTCAGAAAATGTTAGTTGGTGTGAGCATTGACCAATTTTCATCATAGTCACAGTTGCTCTCAAAAACTGCTCTGTAGGGTATCTATGCAACAATGATATGTTTCTCCATAATTTACATACATAAATTTGTCACCTAAAAGACATCCGACAGCAAGTAGTTCACCCCTTCCCCTCAATGTTTTATTGTGTTGCCAAAATGGTCCTTCTGATAACATCAAATTGGTCTTTGAAGGTGAAAATGAAAGCGATGAATTTCTCTATAAGGGACTCATTTGATGTTTATAAAAGGTTAATTGTGGTGTTGTGTGTTGAACAAATAAATGAATGATTTATTATTACACTGATTTATTACAGAATATGATTGAAACGAACTTAAAATTGTTCAGTTTGGCAAGAGATACATTTGAAAATTAAATCGGATTGAATGAATTAACTAGTTTAACTGGGAATTTGTCAACTGTTTATTGAGGCAAAGTTATTATTTTATATGTTAAATTACTTAATTTCCGTAAAGTTATTATTTTATATGTTAAATTACTTAATTTCCGTGAATAATTAGAACTTAGGAATGTTGTCAAATATCTACATCGTTGAATGATTAGTAAGTTAATTATGATTAATTTTATACCACTTAATATTGAATTTATGAAGTTACATATGGACGAGGACTCAATCTTTTATATAAAAGAATAGTTTTTTAATAATTAGAGAGATTGATTTTATCAAAATAAATATTTTAGTGAAATATTATAACTTCGATTATAAATATTACCAAAATAATTTAGTGGGATCTTATTTGATTTAATAATTACCAAAACTATAAAGAAAATCATTATCAAATTTGGTAAAGCTTCGACTATACTTGTCAAATTTGTTTTAAAATTCCTTAAGGAGATATTTGTTGACAAGGAAAACAAAATAAATAAATTATTTTCAAAAGCATTTAAAAGGTAATGAGAAAAGTTTTGAAAATAAATTATCAAATTAAATATGCATTTAATGATTTATATTTAATTTTTTTTATTTTATTCACCAAATAGTTATAAAATTCGTAGTCTCAGAATACACGTAGAATCTTCGTGACATTTAGTAAGAGATTTTGAAATTCCAAATACACCATTTCAATTCTTCAAATATATTTATAGACCGTTTGAATTCCGCTGCAAGGGTTATAAATTATAAACACTTTTGTTTTTCCTTCATCATTCATTGCAATTGCTTCATACTATCATTCGGTAAAACAAGCTAAAAATTCTGACTCAAATTTCATCATTAATATTCTCTAAAATATTTGGAAATTTTCTACATAATTCACACACTACATATAATAAAATAATTTTTTTTAAGGTAGCACTGTATACATCAACTTCTACTAGATCAGCAAGAAAATGAAAGTGTAGCACACTATAACATCACTGGAGTCATCATTTCAGCCGCAGCCAAAGATTTGGTCAAACACTGCATTCATTTTTTTCCTCGAGCACTTAATTCAAAACACAACAAATATAAACTACGTACGAAGAACAAGTCGTCTCACTTGTGCAGAAAATAATATATATATGACTTTCTGTCCCTTTTCAAGAGTTTTTATAAAAATAAAAATAAAAATATACATAACATCATTCTTGAAATTTAGTCTTTTTAAACTTTTATAGAACATATTTTTCATTAACTTTTGCTGAATTTTATCTCCTCAACTTGTTTAAAGAAACCATTTGCTGTTGTTTATTGTTTTCTATTATCTTTCTTTCATAATTGTCTACAGGCAAGGCAAGGCAAGGCAAATAATAAATGCGAAACATAGTCAACTGTTATTTATTCACTAAATAAATGAAGCATTCAATTCAACTTTTTCATGAACCATTACTAATTTTTGGTAAACAAACCATTATTCAACAAAACAATTTGCATTCACTATTTATCATTTAATAAGTGCTAAACCTTTAATGTTGTCGACCAACAAAAAAAATCAGCATTTATATAACTTCTAAGAAGATCACTGTAAAAATCGATAAGCTTATCATACTCATAATATAAACTTGTAGTTTGCGACAACTGAAGTTGTCAGCACATAGCATCAGATGTTAAACCCCAGATACAAGTTTACGACTTGTGAGAGAGCTCAAGTTTCAAGCATCATGTTAAACCGCAGAAAAATAAAAGGCGAAATATTTGTCCAACATCATATCTACAAGAGAAATAAATACTTAGAATCAGATCAGTAGCAAAGCAGAGAAAGACCAGAATTTTTTGAAGGGTAAACAAACAAAGAAAACAGGAAAACTAATTGCAATGCAATCACTCCTCGCCTGGGGAGATTCTAATTTTTTTCCCTTTTCTTTATTTGGTAAGGGATTATAAAAACAAGCAAAGATCAGAGGGCAAATTCTGGATCAAAATCATCAATATCATATTCTTCCTCATCCCATTCATCTTCCACCACTCCTACTCCTTGTGCACGCAATATAGTCGCAAATAGGTCGATATCTCTCATTCCTCTTGGCTCGTCAGAAACATCTTGAGATTCATTTCCAGATGTCACTACCGGTTGATGGTTGGCCAGCTGGTCCCTCTTCAACACAAACATTCCAGAGGGCTGAAGAATATCCACACTGAACGGTGGCGACAATGAGCCTCCCAGAACTTGAACATGAGAAACACTGCAATCACAATTTTCAAGTAAGGAACTTGACAAAACAATCTGTAATATGACTTGTATGCTACATTTTCATCGAGGGGTGGGGAGTCTTGGAAATAAATATATCTTCAGGTGAGAGGATAGAAATGCCAAGTACGGCTGCATGAAAAAGATTTTACCAAGTGAGGGACAAAAACCCACCCGATGCAAGTGAGGGTTAAGTGTAATCCTGCTCCAAATCTGACTTGATTATATCCCCAAAGTTTGTCTTCATTTTTCTCAACTTAACAAAGAAAGTTTGACTCGTGCAAATTCATTCAAACATAATTGTCGCTAAATTTTTTCGCCAATGTTAATGAATTCATGATGTGTTACATTTTTAAAGATAAAAAAGTACATTAAAACCTAGCACTCGTAAGCCTTATTAGGCATTGTTTAGGATACTGAATCTGCTCTGCCACTAATTAAGGTTCATAAAACCTCAATAGCAAAACAAGTTTGACAAATAGAGAGCAAATGGAAGAAGAGAACGCACCAAATGTATAACAAACCATCCATTTCTTGTCTCTGTACCCTTCCCAAAAGCTCAATCTGCAAGATACCCCCAATACAAAGCACAGGTTCTGGAAGCTGAACTTCTGTAGTCGGTTTTCCTGTTCACAAGGTTTTTTTTTTCTCTAAAATTTATGTAAAGGGATATAGAAACAGAATCATCAAAACATTGATGCTAATAATTATACTCATGCAGTTTTTTTTTTCTTTTTTTTTTCTTTTTGTATTTCGCTCAGCAACAACAATCTGGGTTATTCTATTTTTGAGGGAAATGGATGTTCCCATTCTCCAACAACTTTTATTTTCAAATTGTAATATGTACAATGAATAATGTATAGACCTAGAATCACACTCATGGAAGTGTCTCAATAATCTAATAAATAAATCAAACGTGCTATAATTCATTCTCCTCATCACATGCATAACGCATTAAGATGAACATTGACAAGCACCTGAAGGGACATAGGATCTTCCCAACTAACGTATTTCAATATAGAATTGAAGATGTAGTTTCCCACTTTATGTCAGCCAAATATTCCTTCTTATTGCGTAAGAATATGACTTCTGATAATTCATTATGATTTATGAAATATGCAACCTTTTTTATTTGAGTATTTATATGTATGTCATATAAATTTTTTAACTTGTAAGTCTAGAACATAGCCAACATCGTGCTATCTGCTATCCCACAATAGCAGTTAGGGAATTGACTCCTCCATATCAGTCAACATGATGGATAACTACGATTTTTAATATTATGGCTAAATGAAATTATCAGTAGCATAGTGTCACTAGGGAGGATAATGGCAGAATAGGGAAGTAACCATTTGAATAATAGGAGAATATCAAATAGCAGGTCATGCTGGAATTTGATAATAGGCCCTTTCTGAAACCTAAAAGGCTAATGACATTAGGAAAAAGGCCCAATTAGAAGATTCATTTACTAGCATATTGGCCTCCCGATGCATGTTAAAATTGGTGTACTCTGTTTTTAATTTGATAAAATATTAATACCAAAATACCATCTATTGCCAGCAGTTAGATTTGATGTACTCCTGATTGAAAGTGGATGTGGAATGTCTTTACTTTAATCATTTTAGCAAACTAGAGGACAAGAGAAATTTAGGCCCCTCTGGTTGTTTTTCCAGTATTGCATCAACCTATCAAGTGATTATAAAATTGAAAATCCTCGAAGGAGCAAATGATCCTCATACTCAGATTTAAATTCAATGCAGATATGTGCCACAAGGGCATGGTTTGGTCCAATAGATCAAGGATGATTCACATTATTTTCAACAATGGAAAGGGAACTGGGAGACAGAAGCAAATTTTACTTATGTGGGGTGACTTCGTATTACATCATATCATGTGGTAAAGAGGAAGAGTTATGAAACCTCTCGATGACACAAGTGACCCTCTTAAACAGAATTTAAAGAGATTTGAATTAAATGTACATCTGCAATATGGACATGGTTTGGTCCAATATATGTAGGATAATTCACATCATTTTTAACAATGGAATGTAAATTAAGTAACCAAAGAAATCATTTCCTTATGCAGTGATTTCTTATTAATACATATCATGCAGACAGTATATGTTGTACAAACATAACAGTGCTTGCATAAATTTGACAATATAATTGTGGCTGTACTAAACACCTAAACCAGATGAAGATGACAAAAGACAACAAACAATAATGAAGATGACGATCTATTCATAAAACCAGGTCTGGCTTATCCGATGTTCAAAAAGAAGCCTAAGTTGCATTAAGACTTTTTTCAATATTCTGTTCTCTTGAATCAAAAGCATCATATTTATAACGCTAGGGAGTTCACTGGTTATCGAAGGGGGTTATTACAATTTGGGACAAACTTCAGAGTACAAATAAGAATGCATCCTTTAACAGGAAACATCTACGTTTTCACATCAAGCACTGGGCAATAAATGAAACAGAAATTATTCATTGGAAAAACAGGTTGACAAACTAGATAAGATGTAAGTTAAATACCTGAGACATTGGAAACTCCGGTGAAGTATAGGTCCACACAAACAATTCATCATCTACAGCATCTAAAGAGTCTTTAGGATGACCCATTTTAAACCGAACAGAGTTTGCTGAGTATATTGGTGACCCCAGCTGAAAGTAAGCTAGAAAAGGCATGATATTGTTAGCAAAAAGGAAATGAAAGTATAGAATAGATGAGTCAAGCCATCGCTTGTGAATATTTTAAAGAGCACCTTCAAAAGGCTGGATATTGATTTCTGTAATAACACAAATTTGAGAGACCAACTCGTATGTTAATGTCTCAGGCACATTGGGATTACTTTGTCCATTACTTGACCAGTAGGAATATCTACCAGAAATGACATCTCTTGGTTCAAGTGTATTATCAATGCTCTCCTGAGGAAAGTTATCAGTGCTAGAAGCACCAACTGTCTTAGCAATGCAATTCATTGCAACAGATGACATGAGAGCTTTACCTAAATAAGAAAAAACTCTATGTTCTCTCTGTAGCACTAGCCATTCCATAGAATAACTAGATCCAACCTCTGCATGTTCCTTTGCTCCATGTTGATTCAGTTCAACAACAGAAGCAACTCTAGATAATTGAGGAAACAGTCTCAAACACAGCTGCTTGCAAAGACCATTTGCAATCACTGCAAGCCAAAAACAGTGTTGATCAAATTTGAAACGTAATGTAAAATTCAAGGCAACAAGCAACTAGAATTGAATTTTCATGAAACTGAAGCATCAGTTGAGAAACAAGAGCATAGTTTGAACTAGTATAATAACTCACCAGAGTGTCTCCAAGATCGCGAGACACAGGTGACACGAACAAGATCAGCAGGATCCAGGCACATAAGTATCTTACGAGACGCATCAGAATCAAGATAGGTGATAAAATCTTTATGATATTCCATTGTGGACATGATGGTGAACAAACCAAATTAGGAATCTTCTCAAGCCCGATTGAATTGCCTCATAAAGTCAACTGTAACAGCCACTTCAAAGTGAAAAACACAGATACTTAAAACAAAAAAGTATGGTCTTGCTTTACAACCTTTTAATGGTCAAATTGCTTCCATTTCATGAATTCTTGAAACAAAATTTGAAACAAACATACCCATATCTCAAAAATCTGAAAATTCGACCCCTTTTATTTTCTCAGAGTTATAGCATAACAATGGGTATACAGAGATTGGAAACTCTTCCACCCCACAGGCTAATCAAACAATGACACAAACAGGGAATGATTGAATAGATTGCACGTGAGAGGTAAAAATCGTTATCAGCCTAGCATAAAACCAAACGATATTAAAATAATGAAAACCAATTGAGTAATGGGCTATGAAGTTCAGACCTTTTGGGTAAAATCTCCCGCAACCAACACAATAAGGGGGAAATTTCGAAAATAAAATTGAATATGATACAAAGAGAAAAGAAACTAAGAATGGAAATTTCTGAAGAAACAAAGGAAAATGAGGGTAGAGGGCAAAAGGGTGGGTGTGTTGAAGGAAAAAAAAAAAAAAAAAAAGGTTCACCTTTGATGTTTAGAAGAAGGCATATCCGTTGCTGCAGAAGCGAAAGCGAAACCCTAGAAATAGACTGACGAGAAATTGAACAGATAGAAAGAGAATGGTAAGTTTGATGTTGGTACGAACAGAGAAATGGCAAATAACCTTACCAAACACAAAGCTTCATTTATGTTCCATTATTTTATAGTCAAGAAAAAAAAAAAAAAAAAAACCGTTCAGAATGGTCTCATTTATGTTTTGTAAAAAAATAAACAAAATTCCACCCCTATGAATATCTATATTGGATAAAATATGTTTTTATACTATAAGTACAATATATTTTAGTACAGTTGTTATTTTAACTGGTTCACATATATTAATAATTACTCCTCTTAATTTTTAACTAAGTCATTAAATGTGCATATAAATTTGTATATAAATTGTTTTTTGATTGAAAGAGAGTGTTTATCTATAATATTAGTAAAGGATTCTCCATTTTAATTATTTTTTATGTGTATAAATTTTTACTATTTTACTCTTTATGTAATTAATTAACTTCTCATAATAAAAAAATTACATAATTTATACAAAAACTATATCTATAATAAAATCATAAAAAATTTCATAATTGTTTTTATAGAATTTAATAATATTTTTTTAATAATTTTATAATAATAACTTTTTTATTTTTCTCGTCATCATTAGAAAAAATGAACAAATATTCGCAGTGACATATATTTTTACTAGTATTTGAGAAAAAAATAACATACATGTTAGCATCTTCAAACTTAATGAGTTAACGATAAATTAATGTTATATCGAAAAAGTGAGAAATATATTGTAGAGGATGATTCTACCTAATTATAAAAGTTCACTTCTAAATATTAATATTCATGGACATCTCAAAAGATTTCTACATCAGATATTAATCATACGTTGTAGTATATTGTTGAAACTAATAATTTTTGCATAGTAACATATAATCTAACTTAGAGTTTTTTTTTTTCTTTTTTTTTCTAAATATGTTCTCTATTTTTAAAAAAAAATCTTCAATCTAACAATTTCAACATCAAGCATGTCGTTATATAGTTTAAAATGAAATACACTCGAAAATAAATACTAAAACATTGATAAATAACTATATCATCCAAAAATAGATAAAAAAGTTCTATCCAAACATAAGTTATCGATATTTATTTATTCTTAAGCTCTAAGAGTTTTGGTTTCATCTAGTCCTAAAATCTTCAATTGTTTTCACAAGAAATTATTTATTTTCTCTAAATACTTGCAATATAAATTGAGTTACGAATTTAATTTTATAAAAGGTATATATAAATTGTTAAAATAACAATAAAACAACAAAACACTCCGACTGGTGGAAAAGAAAATAACTGTTGAGTTTGTTGTGAAAGCAAGTTGGTTTGTGGTTAAATTTGTTGTGTGATTCAAAATTAAGATCAGTGCAAAAGCAAAATTTTTTTAATAGTCAAACATTGAATTTTGGTTGCTGCAACTGAACATTTCCATTGAATATTAGATTCATTTTCTGTGTCTTATAGAAATTAGAATTTCATTGAAGCAATTTGTCAAATAGGAGGCATTCATTACTGCATGAACTAAAGTTTTAAAGAGCTGAAACATCATTCAATTCAATTGGTGAAACAGAATTTGTTCAATTTCTTTAATTAGTAGTTCTGATCAGTGGCTTAATTATGTGAAGTGGCAAAATAAATTTTGGTGCAAAGTTTATGAATTGAAGCTATTTTCTTGCACTATTTGAAATTTGAAGTAGCCAATTTGGAAACAATCACCAATTTATGTTGAACTTGGTGATATGCAAAAGGAATTGAAGTTGATGGTTCCATGATAATTGCAATCAAACAACATAACTAAAATCTCTTGGTACCTTAATAAGTGCCATTTTGTTGAAGTTAGCTGTGATTTAAATTTTGCACTGTTTTTCTTGAGTTGTTGAATGCAGAATTGAGAAGAGAGAAAAATAATCATGTAATAATCTATAACATATAGATTATAATATAATAATATAATAAATTTTTAAATAATATATAATAATATATAAATTTATATAATAATAAAAAATTAATAATACTAATACTAAAATCATAATAATAAATAAATAAATAAATAAACAAATTTATAAAATAATAATAACAATTAAAAAATTATAAATAATAAAAAATTTTAAAAAATAATAATTGAAATAAATTTACGGCATAATAATAAAAGCAATAATAATAATTATATTTACTTTTAATTATAATTTTATTTTGTGAAACTTCTTTTTTTATATATTTTTAAATGTATTTATAGCTTTTTTTAGTCAAATTAATGGATGGTGTCATAATAATATTTCAACTGAACGTGATTAGTAGATATAATTTAAAATTTTAAATAATTTAAGAATTTTATTTAATTCATATTTCATTATAATTAGGATATTAAATAATTTAAGATTTATTTTTATTTAAGACTTTGAAAAATTTTAAGAATTTATTTATTTCAATTTTTTATTTACATATGACATTAAATAATTTAAGATTTAAATTTATTTAGAATTTTGAATAATTTAAGAGTTTTGTATTTTAATTATATAAAATTCACAATTTAGTTTCCAAAAATATATTTCTTTTCCGAAAATATTTCTACTCTTAGAATTTAACTAATAAATCAAGAATATTCCATTATAGTATAAAATTAATTAAGGCCAATTGTCTAATTTAATATTTTTTTATAAATTTTTAAAAACGAAAAAAATTATCACTCACTTAATCCACTTTAATCATATTTTGTTTTCAATTAGTTTTAAATCTAAAAATAAATTTATAATCTTAACATTTTATTACTTAAAAATAATTCACACTTATCACATTATTAATGAACTTTCGGTATCAATCTACTCTCAGAATTTTTTTTTTAATCCACACAATAAAACTTTTTACACATTTTTAATTTAAATTTACTTTTTTAAATCCATCACTAAATATAAACAAAACCTTTAAGACATGAGTTACACAGTCTCACAATAACTAATAAATTCATTGAATTTTTTAAACTACAGAGGACATACCTATTGTGAATATGTTATCACTTAATCAAAGGTTTGTCCGGGTTTGGTGCTTGTTTTATATAAGACCTGTGACATTGCAATTCATTGGGCATTATGTTGTCTATTATCAATAAAATATTTTTTGCTTAAAAGAACAGTTAGATTCACACTAAATTAAGTATGAAATAACGAGAATTGACGGAAAACTTATCAAAGTAATGAATTTTTTTAGAAAATACGAGAATGGGTACTATTTATCTCTTCAAGTAATGCACTGGAGAATATTAAACATAGCACCTAAAACACTGAATTAAAATAATTTACAAATTTATATTTCTTTAATTAATGTCCATTCAATATTAATATGATTCATTTTTAATATTTATTTAAGTTAATATTAATTAATTTATAATAATATTTATAATAGTTAGTATCAATATAAATTGATATTAATTTTATTAAATTTTAATATTTATATTTATTTAAAGTAAAATTTAAAAAAGTTAATTAGTCTAATTTTAAAATTTGAGTTAGTATCTGTTCAATACTAATATAATTTATTTTAACATTTATTTAAGTTAATATTAACTAATCTATCATTTATTACTGTTAAAAAAATAAACTATCATAATATTTATTATAATTATTATCGACCAAATCATATTAATTTTATTTGTTTTTAATATTTATATTTATTTAAAATAGAATGTTAACATTAGTATAATTTATATTTCAATATTTATTTAAATTAGTGTTAATTAATTTAATGTTAATATAATTTATTTTTAATATATATTTAAGTTAGTGTCACTTTAATCGATTTTAATCTTATTTATTTTAAACATTTATTTAAATTAATGTTGATATACGATATAATTATTTTAATATTTATTTTTGTTAAGTTAATCTTACAATTTGTGTACCTCTTTCACTTAAATAGTGAGTATATTTAAGTCTTAATAAAAATGTTTATTATTAAACTTGACGAAATGTGGTGATGTACGTGAACATAATTTACGTAAACCAGAGTTTAAGTTTTTTCACTTTTACTTTTTTATCTAAATTTTCTCACACTCTACTTTCCTTATGACATTTTCTTTTTTTCTACACATGGAAGTTCCCCACTCACAATAAGAAAGTCACTCTCTCACCGAGAGTTATTCTTGATCATCAATCCAACCTCCTTCTCCATTAAGAAAGACACACATGAAATGTGCTATTGCAATATGCTATAGTTTGCTACCATAATTATATTATATTGAACATGAAGTATAAAATAATTTAAAATATAAATGAAACACTTAAATCAACTTATAAACTACTTAATAGTAATTTATTAGATATTTAACATGAGATTATGCAGTAATAATCTTTGAAATTAAAAATCAATTTTTTTTATCTGCAACAATATGAATTAAACAAGTTATATTAATTTAAAGTTTAGTAATGAAATAGAGTTGCCTTATAAGTTCACACTACAAGTTAAATCTTACATGCAAGAAATAAATCAAAGGAATCTGAAACAAACTGAAGAGGACAAACGGCAATGGAAGAATGATCCAATCTGTGTTTATTCGGTAAAATGAGCTATAGATTATAGCAAAAATGTATGAACGAGGAATAGAATCACTTTTCTATGTATATGTGGGGGAGAAAAGCTATTGCAAAAGTTTTGTAATTTATTTTAGGTATCGAAGTGTAAGATTAGAAATGAGAAATTCAATTAATATATAAAAAAAAAAATTTATAAATCTAATGTCTTTTGGGTTGTAACTAGTATCATTTCCTTATATGTTAAACTCTTGTTTCCTTATATGTTGGACTCTTGTTTTCATTCTTGTGAGATCTCCCTAATGTATGTAGGGAGTAATAATTGTGTGGATATGAAGTTTAGACTATAAGACATTTATTCTTTGGCTGCAACGTGGCAGTGAGAGTTTGGAATATATGCAGTAGCTGGACTAGGATTCTGTCATGTTTCCTTAACTCGGTTAAAGATCACTTGGTGCAGTTTTTCAGTTCACACAGCTTGGTCAGAATAATAACAAAGTGTGGACAAATATGTGAGTAGCAGTGATATGTGGTATATGGACTCAGAAATGTGATTATCTTTAAAGTAGGTGGATGTAGAGGAAATATTTAGCAGGGTTCAACAGAAGGCTTGGGTGTGGATTTCGCATCTGCACCAAAGACGTGATTCTCATACCCCGGATTGGTGTTTGAATCCAATAGTGTGTCTGAAATATCCCTAATTAAAACAGTGTAAGAGGGGTTAATGGAGGACAGTCTCTGGTTTTGAATTTTGAGGGAGTCAGTGGACAGGTCAGGGAAGTAGTTTTGCTGTTATTAGTGTTCTATAAAAGGTGGTAGCTATGCTTTTTGTCTGAATTTAGAGTGGTTTGTTAGAGAAGTCAAACAAAGTTTGTTGTAGGGTATGCATGTTGGTGTTATTTGGGGTCATTCTGTGACATGGTCAACGCCGGCGCATGCTATGAAGACAGGTCCTGCTCTAGCAATAGGGGAAGTCAGAATTTGGTTCAGGTTATAATAGGAACAACGGGGTTAGTCAGTGGTGTTTTGAAGGGTTTGGTATGAGGAAGAGTATAAGTTCATCATAGGGGTATTAGCAGGATTTGACGAGAAAGCTACTTTTCAGCAAAAGCTTTTGTTCTCTGACCCAATAATTATAGGGGTGATATCTTGGCAACAGAATTCATTTGTTTTGTGGAATGTTACAGTGAGATATATGTATCAAATCAACAGTTTATGGTTATGCAACACTCAGTAGCAAACCAAATTTGTATTTAGGAAGGCTAGGTATGTCAGGTTATAAAAGGCAAAGAATATCTTGTCTTAACTTGGACATGTTGGTGGTGAGCATTATAGCAGTGATATTAGCTGTAGAGTGTGCATTGGTGTTTGTGAGCTCATTTTGTTTATTTATTGTGTTTTCTGTCCAACCATAAGGTGTATCCTTGGTTGTTTCTGTGTAACTTCGGTACTTCTTGTGCTCTATTATATGATTTTTCTCTTTAGTTGATAAAAAGTTATATATTATGAAGGACTATTCGACAGCCAAGATAATAAAAGGTGTAATCCATGTTATCACTACTATATTATTGGTGTGTTAGAAACTGTAAACAAAAACACATTTTCCAAAACCAGACTATTGAAGGAAGTCTATCAGAATAAAACTGATATTTATGTTTGTATAACTTCCCTCAGACAGTTCGTAGCATATGCATTAATGACGGCAAGGAGGAACGTAAGAACAAAGTTTATACATGCAAGAAAATTTAGGAAAGACTTGGAAAGAAATGAAGATGTTGGTTAGCCAAATACGTTCATGTGAATTCCCTAACAAGTATTACATTAGTTAGTCAATACCTGCTAACAAACTCAGTTCTTCCAATTAAATTTGCTCACGAGGCTTTAATTCATGCAAATCAGGTACATAGGAGTATTTCACTTGAGGGCATTCTTTTGAAGTCACTTGATCCAAGCATGGGAACTTTAACTTGAAAGTCTCTGACTAAATTCCTACCATGTTTGGTAAAGATTCAAGAGACAAAAGTCTGAGCTGGTCAAATGCTATTTCTTCATCATTTGATTCATGATCTCTCTCTTTGGACACTATTTCCTGTATTGCTTGACAATCCCGTACGAAAATCTGCTTCAGTAGACCTAGACTTTTGGCCGTTGAGGATGAGAACAAATATAACATTCCGTGGCATTCACCACTTTCAAAGAGACAAGGTGAATGGCACCAAAATTTTCATGGTAGGGCAGAAAAACACTTCCAAGGTTTCAAGTGTTTTAAGTAAGGATTCTACCCATGAGTGCTCTCTAATCCTACGCCATTAAGCTGTGGGAGACTCTTCAAATGTAATCTTTTCATCTTTGAAAGCACTTTGCTACAATCAGCACTAGGTCGTTGAGAGGAGAATATTTCGTTGCAGGAACTGCAAACCACTCCAAGATTTTCAATGTTGGGTATCTCTTCAAGCAATCCACTGAAGAATATATTTGATTCATCCTTCTCATGATAGCGCATAAATTTAAGAAGTTTTAAATTTTGCAGGAGGTGTGCAGCTTTTACAACAAATTGTCCACTGCTTGATGGTCCAAGCTAGGCATAACCTAAGAAATTTAGGAGCAGAAAAAGGTATAATGAAAAGTACCAAAAAATGTAATTAAGGGAGAAATAAGACAAAAATAAAAGCAAACTGGGAGAGTTATGAAACCAGTAAAATTTGTGAATTTGTCCTTGCCTGGAGCTGTCCTTGCGAAATTGCCATGGCGTCTTCCTTTTTGAGTGATAATTGCACCAAAGTTTGGAAAAACCTAGCGATTGTTCAAGACATATTTGATGAATTTCGCACTAATTTAAGCATATGAAAACATGCAAGCACAACAATAGAACGAGAGAGGAAATAATTGAGTACCTTTTCAACTGAAAAAAAACGCGTTGCTGATCAATCGAAATATCAAATTGATCCTCTACATCTGCAAGTTCACTATGATGCTCAGTTCTAAACAGATTCAACTTGTCACAATGATATATATATATATATATATATATAACACTGTGATCTGCTAGTAGGGTGTTTGATGGATGGTTTCGGTGGCTTTGTTGGCTACTGTTGTCATGTCACTTTGCTTGTTTCCAATTAGTCTTTTCTGTACCTATTTTTGTGCTTCAATAATGCGGCAAGTCTTCCAGCTATAGAATTTTTTCCTGATAGACAAAATTAATTTGAAGAGGATTTAATGTGCCAATTTAATTGGGATGATAAAGTTTCATAGTCATGACAAAAAAACATTGAGGAGTAGAGGAGTGTAATATATATATTTATTTATTATTTTAAACAAAACCTTCAAAGCATATTAAAATCCTCTTATCACTATAAGGGACACCCTACCCACCCAGCACTGATTTTATATATGATACACTGTCATAACCCCTACCCAGCTAGTACGCATGTTGAATAGATAAAAATAAAATAAATAAATCTATGTAAAAATACAAACTTTTAAAATATTAAGACTAAAATTGTGAAAAAAATAAGAAGATGGAAAACTAAAAGAGACTAGAACTACAGTTTAGCATATTAAAAAATATGAAACAGTTGAATTTAGATAAAGAATTCCTCACCTGTCTCCGGAAGATCATTATGGAGGAATGAATCAGAATCCTGAAATGATGTTTCAATCCCCAAAAACCTTGGCGCATTCAGGACTCCTTCAGAGAAAGTTTTCATATTGGGGCAATCAACTACATTTGCGTTTCTCAGACATGAAAATTGCAGAGTGGCATTTCCTGACAAAAAGTTCTGTAGCCGAGGTAAGGAATACAACCTTAATGTTGTGAGTCTTCTAAATATGATCTCATCACAACCATCTTCATCTTCATCTTCTTTTCTTGCTATTTCTTTTATTGATTCACAATTTTTTATAATTAGGGTCTCAAGTTGCACCAAACATTTTGCAGTTGAGAATGTGAATAAATACTCCATTCGATCACAGTCCTTCACATACAACTCTTTCAGATTGAGGAAAGACATTGCACAACTCCCTAAGTTTTGCAACTGAGGGCAACTGATAACCCTTAATGTTTGAAGCTTTTCAGAGAATGGCTTTACCCATTGGTGCTCCAACCCTATTGACTCAAGCTCATTTAGTTCAAATAGGGTTAGGGCATTCAGTGGCGCGGGAATTCCATCATGAACTTGCAATTTCTGAGAGGGAAATATCTCCTTGACACCAAAGCATCTCTGCACTCGAAAATGTTCTAAATTAGGTACCTTGTGCAGGAATTCAAAAGGCAGAGTGTCTTTCTCATTTTTATCATCCTCAAAGCATAGCCGGAGAAGATTTAATTTGCAGAGGTAGTCTTGTGGCACATGTTCATCGCTGAATAACATCATGTTTTTCTCATTAAGTGTCAACCCCTTAAGTTTGGGAACAACCTAGATTCAAGCCAAACCAATTCAAAAGAAAATGCATGGTGGAAGTTAGAACTTAGAAGGGAGAAAGTTGGAAAATGAACAACGAAAAGAAAAATGAAAAGGAGGAATCTACTTAATGTTGTCACCTTTTCAACCATGAATAGAGGTTGTTGTAGCCAGCTTATGGGAGCTTTTGTAGCTGCTTCTTTGTGACTATCATGAATTTCTGATGTGAATAGCTTCATCTTGGGACAGTAGGCCACATGCAAGATTTCTAAATTGGGGCATTCTAGATGGTGTTTTCGAGGATAAAAGCAACTCAGATGTGTTAGGTTATAAAGAGTTAGCGAGGACAAACATGGGAAGTCAAACATTAATGTTTCAGTTGTTCCATTTTCAGTTGCATCTTCCTTCCCAACAATTTCTACCAACTTGTCATACCTCTGCCTTTCAAGTGTCTCAAGCTTCTCAAGATTTGTGGCAAACAGTGTTACCAAGCTTCCACAACCTTCAACAAACAGTTCTTGCAAATTGGGAAAGTTGACACTTCCTTTGGGACTTTTGTTCAATACACATTTCAAATTTGACAAGTCTTTTAAAGTAAGTTTTTTCAAATGAAAGACTGTATCTTTGGTCTTGGCCTGGCTATCATCCATACCAAATATTACCTGCACCTCATCGGAGCTATGCACATTCAATTCTTCTAAGCTCTTCAAGTGAGAAAGTACATTATATGGAATCACAGTATCTCCTTTACTTGCTCCATTAAATTCCAATTTCTTTAAGCTGCCAAAGACTTTGCCTGGATGTTGAACGGTTCCAAATCCCCTCATCTCAAGATAATCCACTAGAATCTTATGCTTTGAATATTCGAAAAAACCCTTAGAAGTCACAAAACTCAATGTCAGAATAATTGACAAGCCTCATATGCATAATTAATTTACATATATGCAATACTCACGTATTAAAATTAATTTTTCTATCGTTTTTTGAATAAATTGTGAGCTTAATTTTAATATATATGTAAAATTCCTTACCTGCTGGTGGAACAAACTTTCAGTTGTCATGTTGAGATCCGAATGGAAGGTTAAATCAGAATCCATTGAAGACTTGATTCCATATAACAATGGTGCATTTGTGTCTGCTTCAGAGAAAGTTTTCATATTGGGACATTTAAATAGCCTCACTACTTGCAAAGATGAGAATTGCAAAGTGGCATTCCCTGAATAAAAGCTTACTAGCCTTGGTAGGGAATACAGCCATAATTTTGTGAGCCGTCCAAATATGATCTGATCAGAACCATCTTCATCTTCCTTTTCTATTATCTCTTCTAATGACTCACAATTCTCTATACGTAGACTCTCGAGCTTCATCAAACTTTTGGCCGTCGAAAATGAGAATAGATACTTCAATCTTTTACAATCCTTAGCAACCAACCGCTTGAGGTTGATGAAGGATGTAGCACAATGCACTAATCTGTCTAAACGAGGACACTTAATAACTGTTAATACTTGAAGCTTTTGGGTGTATGGCTTTACCCAAGGGTGACCTAACCCTATAGACTCCAACTCAAGAAGTTTCAGCAGGCCTAATCTATTCAATCCAGCTAGTATTCCATCATGACCATCTGGTTTTTGAGAGGGAAATATCTCCTTCAGACCAAAGCATCCCCTCACAACAAGATATTCTAAATTGGTTACCTTATGAAGGAAATCAAAAGGCAAACTATCTTTCTTATTGTTACAATCCTCAAACGATAGATCAAGATAGTTTAGTTTGTGAAGGAGGTCTGGTGAATGTCCATCGTTCAACAAGATAATATTTTTCTCATTCAGTACCACTTCCTTCAGTTTGGGAACAACCTAGCAAGATCAAATGAGTTCAATTAGAAGGAGGAAAATAATGAAAAGAAAAGGAAGTTAAAACATTATTGACTAATCCTTTGTCACCTCTTCAATCCTGAACATAGGGTGCTGTAGACTATGATGAAATTCTGATGTGAATAGTTTCAACTTACGACAATACGCCACATGTAACCTTTCTAATATAGGGCATTTGAGATGGTGTTGTCCAGGATAAAAGCAAATAAGCAGTGGCAAATTCCAAAGAAACAACTTCGACAAACAAGGGAATTCAAACATTTCGGTTGTTCCATCTTCCATTTCCTCTTTCTTTTCAACAATTTCTACCAACTTGTAACAGCTCTGTATTGAAAGTATCTTAAGCTTCCCAAGATCTGTGGCAAGGGTTGAAGGGAACAATGTTACCAAGGTTCCACAACCATCTACAAACACTTCTTCCAAACTGGGAAAATTGATTATTCCTCGGGGGTTTTTGTTCCACACACTTTTCATATTTGACAAGCCTTTTAAAGTAAGCTTTTTCAAACCAAGGACTATTCCGTTAGTCTTGGTCTCACTGTCATCTATGTCAAATATTATCCGTGCTCGTTTGCAGCTCTCTACGTTCAATTCTTCTAAGTTCTTCAAGTAAGGTAGTACATGAGATGGAATTACAATCTCTCTTTTACTTGCTCCACCAAATTCCAATTTCTTTAAACTGCCAAAGAAGTTGTCTGGAAAAACAGGTTTGTCGTAGCGAACTTCCTTCATGTCGGGATAATCCTCTAACTTCATATGCTTTGAATACTCAAAAGACACCTTAGAAGCCAAGAAACTCATTATTAAAGATGACAATCAAAGATTAATTGGATGATACGAAAAATGTTTAAATTCATATATTATACTGCTACTTTATTAAATTGAATATGAACAAAAGTGAATATTACTTTCTCACTTGGAGTGTATAATACAATTATTCTAGAATTTTGGACATCAAATCAGACTTGATAACTACAACTAAGAAAACGTTGACCAACTTAAAGTAGAAATCAGTCTTACTCAATCTGTACAAATGCCATGTTTCATACATATTATTTAAACATAAATGTTACAGCATACAATTTATATGTGTTTTTGTTACCAAAGTTTTAAATGCAATGAAAAATAATTATACGTAGAGGTACATTTGATGGAAGTTAATCAGCGATAATAAATAAATTTTATGATCCGTACCTGATGTGTGAAATGTTTTTGCAGAGTTGCATTCAAATCACCTTCCCAATACCATTTGTCTTTTTCTCCAGCTACAACATGTACTTTTTGGATGTTTGGAGCACTTAGGACTTGAGAGAATTTCCTCATTTTAGGGCATTCACTCACTACTAAGTTTTCCAGTAGTGGAAATTTTAAGTCACACTTATCAGCACTCAAGAAACTTGTGAGATTTTGCAGAGAAACCAATTCTAAGGATCTTAATAGTTTAAACTCAACCTCTTGTACTTCTTCTCCTTCATTTTCTGTAATGATTTCCACCATCATTGTGCAGGAACTTACTTTCATTGTTCTGAGTTGAACCAAGGTTTTAGCAGTTGAGCATGTCATTAGATTCCTCATCATACAATTCACCACTTCTAAATATGTTAAGTAACTAAAAGATACCGAGGATGAAGCCAAATTTGTCAAGTTTGTACATCGTTCAATGATTAAGCGTTCTACCCTTTGAAGAAGCACCTCATGCTCAAAGCCAATCTCCTCTAGGGACCAAATGCTTCTTAATTCCAACTCTTGAAGTTGCATAACAACTCCTATTTTTTCACGTGAAGTTGTAGGAGCCCAAATCCTTTTCAGGTGACAACATCCCAATGTTAACCTTTTCAAATTGGGTAGTCTATGAAGAAACCAAAAGAGAACTTCAACATTCTTCAACCCGTACAACACAACTGATTGCAGGTTGTGCATTCTGTGAACATTAACAATATAATGCTGCAACCACTCTACTTCCCCGAAGCTCATTGCCATATACTCCAAGTTGTATATCACCTAAAAATATATAAAAAAATTATTATCCTTGTCAAAGCATATTTGGAACCATTTTTGTCAAGATATTTAGTATGTTAATTTTTACAAAAAATAAAAGACCTAAATATTCTCACATCATTCAGTGAAAGGTTCTTAATTCATGCTTTCTGTTATCTACCTTTTCTGTAGCCAAAACAATTGGCTTCTCTTGTGAGTTTGAGATTTCTGTAGAGATTCCTTCCAGCTTACCACATCTTAGTATCGTCAATCTCTTCAATGATGGCCACTCCAAAGTATGAGATCTATCGTAGAAACTCACAAGTTCAAATAATGATTGTAACGACACATAGTTCAGATGAGGAAACTTAAAGGAGATAGTATTTTCATTTGAACCCTTGTCCCAAACAACAATCTCTTTCATTGCCTTGCAGTTCCGTACATCAAGGACTTCCAAATTTTCTAAGTCATTGGTAACAGAAAGTGGAAAGAGATATTTTAAATTTGGACTCCCAGTAACTGTTATGCTTTGCAGATTGTTATATTTAAGTATTTCACAGGTGTCATCCTTCCATATGCTCACTAAATTTGGCAGATTTTGTAGAACTATTTTATGCAAGTTTGTTTCATTTCTATCGCTAGTTTGTGGAATCATTGACACGTCAAATATGTTTTCCACCAACTTGCAATTAGTAATGGTCAAGCTTTGAAGACTCTGAAATCCTTGCCCCATAAAACTAGGAAAAATCGTGACAAGTTTGTGGCACTCTCTTATTATCAAAGAGTCTAAACTGCTAAAGGAATGAAGACCAGTATGGGGTTGCCAAATGGTATTGAGTTTCTCCATGCAGATGATTTCCATTTTCTTCAACTTAGGAAAAACATAATCAATATTCTCCTACAGTAAAAATTCATAGTTAGATGACCAATTAGAAGACCATAACAATTAATGCAATTAAACAAATGATAGCAAGAATTGAACTAAATAACAATTTAATCCACACACCTCAGCATCTTCCGGACAAAATATATTCTCCATCATTTTACATTCACTGACAGAAAGGCTTTGGAGATTCACCAAACTTCTAGCCATGGAGAACGACAGTAAATGTTTCAAATTACCACAATCCACCACGTTTAATGTAAGCAAATTTTGAAACTGGTGTTGAGATTGGCCACTCCATATCTTTTGGATGTTGATCGAGAATAACTCCAACCATTCTAGTTTTGGAATCGAAACCTGTAAGAACAATTACTCAACCATAAGATTTTGATTTTCACAATTGATTTGTCCTAGACAAATGGAAAGACTTATATGAGCATGACCTTTCACTTCTTTAGACGAATAACATGCAAATTTGATTAGAGATTGTAAAGAATTGAAGAGGATACATATTTTGTTAATGTTTAACAAAAAACAAAACAAAAAAATTACCTTTTCATTGAAGAGTGAAAGGTAAGAATTGGTGCCATCTTGCTCAACTTCAGTGATAATATCTTTGTTCCTGTTTCGCCCATTGTCCAATGATTGTGCACTAGAAGGCACCTTATCATTGGTATACAAACAAGTAAATGCAGGTAAGGATTTTAATGTTAAAAGGCGTAACTGAGGAAACTCGATATTGCCATCACTATTAGGGGTTTGTCGATCAACGGAAATTATGCCCTCAAAAGAATCACAGTCACACACTTCAATTTTTTCAAGCATGGTGAGGAGTCCGACCATTGAAAATGGGAAAAGGTTTTCCAATTTGTCACATGATTTAATCTTGATGGTTTTTAATCTGCTGAAAGAGGCCTCCAGAAGTTGATTGTTGCATATTTTCTCCAAATTATAAAGTTTGCAAAGATACAAGGACTCCAATTTGGGAAAAGCCAGTAAAGGGTGGAGCAGTTCCACTGAGTTAATAATAAATTGAAGGCCAAAATTGTTTACAATGGATAAATGTTTCAATTTCTGAAATCCTTCGACATTTAACTCATACAAAACATCATGAACATCAATGAGTTCTCCCAACAACAAATATTCAACACTTTTGAACAACATTTTAACCCATGTTTCAGAATGAATGTCAATACCTTTTTTGAGGTTCAATACCAGGAGTTTCACCACTTCATACTTGTCAGGGATTTTGAATTCTCCCTCCGTGAGCATGTTGAATTCACCAATGACAATCTTGTAGCTATCCAACTTATCAAAAAACAAGTTCTGTGGAACATGGGTAACATTCTGAATGTGTAAGTCTAGGTTTCGTAACTGATTCAAGTGCCTCAACTCAGAAAGACTAGCATTTTGACTTTGGATATTCTCCTTGGTCTGCCACAGAATCAAGCTATCCCTCATATAAAATTCTTCCAGAATGTTCATCCTTGATATGACATTGGAAGGTATTACGCTTAGTTTTGAGCAATTACTTAAGTCAAGAAGTTGCAGTTTATCTAGTTGCCCAAATTCACACGGAATACTTTCAATGTTAGATCCTGAAAGAGTAAGAATTCGTAGTTTCTTTAAGTCTCCAATGATTGATAAGTTTGGTCCCAGAGTGCAGCTCTCCAGACTAAGCATTCTCAGTTTTGTTAAGCATATGATTGAAGATGGTAAACATGGCATATTAAAACTGGTCAATATCAAGACTCTGAGTTCAATCATGTCTTTGAAAAAGTCGTCTGGTATTTTCAAAAATTGATCTTTACTGTCAATATGTAAGACTTCAAGTCTAGGACAATGTATACTCCCAGGAAGATCATCAATGATATAACAACAGTGTAAGAAAATAGCAGTGTACCTCTCAAGTTCATCTTTGTGAGGCCACTCATTGAGTATGCCATTTTTCATAAAAAACATATGCTTTTCTTTGGATGATATTGAAAGAGCAACATCACGCACAATGTCATGCATGTTGAAGCGGTCGCTAGAGTAACTTTCCCCCACCAGATTTGATTCTTTTAGCTCTTCTATCAACATATTTACTTTGTTCCTCACTTCTCTCATTGTGTGGACTCCTTGTATTAAACCCGAACCAATACAAAACTTCACCAAGTCCATAACCAAAGCATCATTTCCCATTCTTGCACAATGTAAAAAAATGCACTTGAGCTGCTCATTTTTTAGATGATCATAGCTCAGCTTTATAGAGAACTCAATAGGTTCACGCCCTTCTATAAAATTTTGCCTTTTCATTTGTTGATGGACATCCTCCCATACAAGGGAGCTTTTATTCTTTAGTGCCCTTCCTATGGAAACTAATGCTATAGGCAATCCATCACACATTCTTGCAATTTCAATGGCTTTCTCATCATACGCAAAATTTTTTATGGATATTCCAGCCACTTTCTTAAGCAAAGCCTTTGCCTCATTTTCATCAAGGACTCCAACAGAGAAAGTTGATCTCTCCTGCACATCCATTTGATTACACAATACTTGTTTTCTTCTAGATGTTAGAAGAATTTTGCATCTCTTGTGATCGTCAGATAACTTCGCTTCTGTCATGTTATTGGAATCGGAAGATAACTCTTCCTTTTCCATCTTATCGTAACCAGAATCAGACATATCATTAACATCCTGTTGGCTTCCATCATCTTCATCACTACATGGAATCCCCAATCTATTCAAGTCCATCCCATCCCATAGATCATCAAGGATTATAAGGGTGTTCTCCTTTTCTTTCGTCAACCGCTTTCGAATGCGATCTGCTCTTACGATCTCACTTTCCTCTTCCAATCTCATTCCTAACATCTCAGCAATTTGTCCTTGAATTTTTATGATGTTAGGATTTCTCGTTATATTTGCCATAACCACCACATTGAACAACTTCTTTTCTTGAGCTTTCTTAGCAACTTCTTTTACTAAAGTGGTTTTACCCACACCACCAACACCATATAGGCCAATCATATTAACAGTAGAGTCTTCTAGTGCTTGCATTATCATATCCGTAGTTTTTGTTCTTGATAAAAAGCTTTCATAGCTAGTGTTTGTCAAAGCAGCATTAATGGATGGGAGTACTCGATAGGAAACATCATCAAACCTTTTATTCCAAAGTTCTTCCGCTTTCAGTTCCTCTACCATCTTTGTAGCATTTCTGCCCAATCGATACCTCAACGACATGTTATTTGGAAAGAAACCAACGGAACATCTTGTCTTCGAATGCTGTTCATCATGAATAAAATGTTCATACTTTTTTATCTTTTCATCCAACTGTTTTAAGCAATGTTGAACATCATCTTCAATTTCTTCTGCATTCATTTCTGCATTATCAACTTGATGTTGTATCCTTTTCTTAGTATCGTCCAACATCTCAATGTAACCTTTCACCTCTTCAAATTTGTCATTGTAATTAAAAAAGTAGCTCAACTGTCGTTTCACTACACGTATTGCAATTTGCACTGCATTTTCAGTCGCTGTAGAGACAACTACTTCCATTCTCCCCTGACAGTTGAGACCTTCTCCTTTCCCTTATTGGTTTCTACTAGGGCAACCTTTTTTCTGATACAAACGCAAAATTTCAAAATCTATGACTTATAAGGGAATCAATACATAAACATTAAGTAAATATAATTGATAAAAGCTAATGCAAACATCTAGAAAGTTCATCAAAGAAATTCTAGAAGCTAGAAAATATAGAAATAATAGTATAATATAAAGACTTGAAAGTTGTAAATATTTTAAAAAGCTCTTAAATTGGATATCAAAAAAGCTTTGGACACTATAGACTGGAACTACTTAAATGCTGTTTTGCATATTTTTTACTTCAACACTTGCTTTTGCAGCTGGATAACCACCATCCTCAGATCGGCTAAGATTTCAACAAAAGTCAATGAGAACACGACTAACATCTTCATCTGCTCAAAAGGGGTAAGGCAGGGCAAGCCGCTGTCAACTCTGTTGTTTTGTTTGGCTAAAGAGGGTTTGAGTAGGGTTGTGTAGTAAGGTTTCCAAGACGCGAAAATCAAATACATGCTCAGTCCTGCAAGTACAACCATACCTTCTCACATGCTTTATGCGGATGAAATTTTCATTTTCTGTAGAGGAGATAAAGAATCTCCGTTGGTTCTCAATATTCCGCATAACTATGGTCTTGCCTCTGGTCAACTAGTTGACTTTGAAAAAAATCAGCTTCTTTGTTGGAAGCAAAACATCTCTTTAAGAATTGCAACACTCTAAAACAAATAACAGGATTTGTAAGAGGGAACCTGCCATTTAACTACCTTGGAGTGCCTATCTTAAGGAGTGTCCAAAACCAAATACTTCCAAGATAAACAAGGCCATACCCTAGTTACAAAATTGGAAGGGGAGAATACTAAGTATGATGGGAAGAATACAACTCGTTAATTCAGTGATTGGAGGGATAGTGCAGTATTCTTTCAGAATCTATAAATGGCCGCTTAATCTTGTCAAGGGTATGGAAACAAATATTAGAAACTTTATTTGGACAGGAAGTAGAGAGACTAGAGTTTCAGTCACGACTAACTGGAGTAAAATATGGAAACACAATAATGAAGGTGGACAAGGAGTTATTAACCTAAAAACAGAGAATCAAGTTGTTATGATGAGAACATGTGGACTAATTTTATGAGAAAAAGATTTCTCAACAAGAAGGGGATGTTGTTGGTCAAATATACCGCTTGTGTTGTGTGGCCTGGGATCAGAACACACCTTAACTACATTCAAGCTAACACAAGGTGGGTTTTGGGATGCTAAGAATATAAGATTCTGGAAGAATGCTGATGCTCTCCAAATCTGCTAATAGACCTGCTGCAGGTGTCACTTATTCTTGGTTTGAAAGCCAAGGTCTGTGATGCTTGGCAAGGCATATGGTTTACCTAATCATATCTTTGATTTCATTCCTCAGCTGCAGCAGTTACTCCATAATCAACAGGTGGTTGACGCAGAGGACATGCTTGTCTGGTCAGCAGAAGAAGATGGTATTCTCTCTGTCAAGGCTGCAAAGAATTTCCTCCAATTGTTAGGAAAGCACAAACATGGTCTGCAGCGCTAGAGTTAATGATCCATGTGGTTTTGCAAGAGTTATCATTGATATTACATGAGACATTGCCTTGCTGAACAGATGTCAGGTTTGATTTTATTAACTTGTGGTTGGTTCACACTTTTGATGTTATTGGCATGCTGAAGAAGGTCCATAAGAACTTGATGCTGTTGTGTGGTTATGCGCATGTCACCTCCATTGTCTTGATTCTGCTGTTCTTTGCTGTGAGAATTGCTATCTTGAACTATACTGTGAGTTTGGACATTCTTGTTGAAAAATTTGTGACCTGGTGGATATCCATGCTTCTTATAGTAGACTTCAACGGTATGATCGGTTTTTCCACAGTGAGTGTGACTTTCTTGATTTTGTATCCATTCTTAAAACTCTTATATTCTTGGCTTGATGAAAACCATGCTTACAGTAACACACAACGTCTATATGATTACTACGACCACAAAAAGAACACATATTGGTATTTTGTGCCATTTGTTGGCTGTTGTTGATATTGAAATTGACCTTCTTGGTGCTAGCCAAGAAGGAATAGTTCGAAAACTGTCTTTTTTGTTTTCGAACATAAGAAATTTTTTTTGTTATGGGTGGTGTGGGATCTATAAGAATAACATGAGATTTAATAGACCTCGAAGGAATTTCGTAGCTTAATCTTCATGTTTCCTCTTAGCAATAGTAGAATGAACATTACAATAACACTTGTTTCGACATGTACAAATAGGTTCTGGGTGATAGTTATCTAACTCATCCCATATAATCTTCAATTTGGTAAAATATTACGTTATCTCCTTATGAATATATGACTTTGAGATCATTCCAAATATTGACAGCAAAATCCATCTAAATAATGCTTTGTTGTATAGGGATTGAAACCGAATGGATGATCCAAGAAACAACTTGTTGCAGAAGTTCCAAGCAGGGTAATTAGCATTAGTTCTTAATGGGCGAGACATTTTCATTTATGAATTCTATCCTATTTTTGGCACTGAGGGTCATAATCATAGACATACTCTAAGAATGATAGTTGTTGGGTCTAAAACAGGAGAAACAAGAGTTGTGGCTAAGTTTTCATTTGGATGAAGATACAAGAAGCTATGCATCGATTGTTCTTCTTCCATTGATGATGATCAAAGAAAAAACAGCAAGAAGATACCAAGAAATAGAAAAAAGAAAAACAAAGTATGCAGATTTTTCAAAAGAAGAGCTGTGATATCATATTAACATGGAACGCAAAACATTCCCTCAAGATATGATTGGAAGAGCTCATGAAATTCTCCATGATCGCAAGAAAAAATATAGAGAGAGAAAAAGAGAGAGGGAAGCGAAAACCAGATGTGAACAAAAAAACAAAGCACATATGTATAATGTGTGATGCCAAAGGTAAGCAAGACATTTCTATATACAACGAAAAACGAAAAATGAAAGCAAAAAGAAGACTAGCAGAGAACAACTAACTAATAAACAATAAGAAGGTCAAAACAACTAACCAATAGATTAGACGATTTAAGGAAAACAAATAGACTAGATAATCTAACAGAAGAATGCCTGTACAAAGGCTAGACGGTCTAACGAAAGACCACCTATATACAAAGATTATACAAATACTAGACGGTTTAACGGAAGATCACGTATACAAGAAAATAGTGTGCAAAACAAAGTTGATCAAATTGATGATATGTAATGATTGAACCCATTTACTAATAGAGAGTAAAATATATATATATATATATATATATATATATATATATATATATATAGTGCATGAGATTGTTGCGCAAGAGATAAGAAAAAGAAAAAAAAAAAATACAAAAGATTAAGATATTTTAGCTCACTGGTTCACTGCTGCACGTGGTTTGTAGTTCACTAGGTCGGATAGAGAGGAGGTGAGTGCAGTTGGTTCATTCAAACATGGAGGTCCATAGTATCTTCAGGTGTCATGTCAACTACACAATTAAAAAAACTGTAATATTTTAAGAGTAATGACAACATAAAACTACGATGCACGGGAAATTGATGAAGGAGACTGGGAAGAGAAAGGGGTCAAGCATATGAAGTTCTGAGACTATATAGGATTTAAAGTGCACGATTTGATTGATAGGAGGGAACTCATAATAAAAGATGGGATGACAAAATTATGCAGAACTTAGACTGCATAAGGAGCAAGTTTAAAGACTGAGGTAGTAGTTGAACATATGTAAAGTTGATGCGAAGGCGGAATATGTATTAGGTTGGTTATGTGATGTGGTAGCTGCAATGGGAGATCTGTGAAGTTTAATAACTTTCAATTGGCAAACTATACATTCACCCACCTTTCTTGATTTTTATTTGGCAATGTATGCCTATCAGTGTTTGCTCGTATAGCATAAAATGTCAAAATGAAGTAATAACCTAAGGGCGTGCTCAGTCAAGATGGAGGGTAGATACTCCTAATATTTACTGCAACTTCTGTCACTGTGAAACTGCAGTATTTAAAGATTTTAGAATTTGTATTGTTTCGAGTTGTGTTAAAAGGGTTGATACACCTTATATTACATAAATATATTTTTTGTTTGTTGACACATAAAAAGGAACCTTAAATTTACATAATCAAGAGCTCAAAGTGATCATCACTATGATAAGCCAATTTACATTTTAAAATATTTAATAAATGATTTGTGATTTTAATAAGATAATTATATTTTAGAATATAAGTAATGGGAACACTATAAGAAAATACACATCAATACAAATTATCCAATAGTCATTACTAGAAAAATGAGATTCTACATCGATTATGGTAAACTTTCTATATCAGTTCTGCAACTAATGTTGATGCGGGTGATGTAAAAAGTCATTTTACATCTGTTATAAACACAATCGATGTACAAAAGAATTCAAAAGAGAAAATAAAAGAGACATATTACATGAATTATAAGTTGAAACCAATGTAATATGGGACTTTTGACATCGATTATAAGTCTCATATTATATTGGATATAGCTTACACTACAAGTAATATATCTCTGTATTTTTTGAAAAAAATTGTAAGAGGTTGATAAATCTCTAATTCATACAAGAAAATACCACAAAAATTTTTAAATTTTTCTGACAAATATAGACATATGAAGTAAAAGCCTAAAATCTAAAAAAAATAGCTTTAAGAATACTAAAAAAAAGAAAAAAAGTAATAGTGAATGATGCAATTTTAGAAATTGGGGAGGCACAACCCTCTTTGGGGGTTGGTCATCACATTCCTTACCTCATTTCGAGTAATTTTCTTTTTTAGTGCATCTCAATCTGAGCCCTCTATCAAAAGTTATAACCACTTGAAGTATTTTTGTCCTAAATTTTAACAACTCAGACTATATGATAAATCTATACAATGTAAAGATCCTATTATCAAATATACACTAAAAAAAGTTGTTGCTAAAAAATTTGGATAAAAAACAAATTTCTAACTATTTTTAATCAATTTTACAAAAATGCTATAGGTTGGTTGGCCAGTGCATTCCTTACTTCATTTCGAGCAACTTTAATTTTTAATGCATCTCAGTTTGAACTCTCTATCGAAAGTTATGACTATTTGAAGTTTTTTTCCCCTAAATTTTGACAACTTAAAATATATGATAAATCTATATAATGTAAGGATCGTATTATCAAATGTACACTAAAAGAAGTTGCCGCTAAAGAAATTGGATCAAAAACAAATTTTTAACTATTTTTAATCAATTTTACAAGAATGCTAACTTGTTGCAAAGAGAAGCAACAACGGTTAGGAAGTAGAACTAGACATTCAAGGTGGAGATAGACTCACATGTGAAGTAAAGTCACTACTATATCACCTTAATAACCTATGACGTCAACATAAAAACAAGTTAAACAAACAAACCACACAAGTCAAAAATGCAAAACAAAGTACAGTGGACATAGGCTACCAATGGAAAGAACTAAACGAGGGTGAAAAAGATGAGAACAAATAGTAGAGAACCCAAACACCAGAGAACACAAGTAACAGAGAATGCAAGTAGTAGTAGAGATTCAACGACGCGAGGGAAATATAAATAGTAAAAGCAGTTAAAATGTTAGGTTAAAAAAATACATATATTACATCGATTGCTAAAACAACAGATGTAATGAGTTTGCGCCAAAATGTGTTTTTTAATTTGAGCATGCAGTGCTACTTTCTATAATAGTTGGAGCTCACGACTAATGTAGAAAATTACTTTATTATATCGTTTGGAAGAACAATCAATGTAATAAGTAGCGTGTGTAATTGTCTTTAAAAGAAATAATGGGATTTCCCGAACTAATTTCTATATTGTTTATATCCAGGAACCGATGTAAAATGGGTCCTATTACATTGTTTATTCCTTAATCGATATAATATATTCTTCTTTATTTACAAAATTGTTACTACATTTTTATTTACAACAATTTCTTTTTAACCAACGTTGTATCATGTTATAAAATCGTATTTTTTCACTAGTGAGTTTTGTGTTAAACATGTACATATTCTAAACTCATGGATCTAATTCATCCGGGTTTAATTTTGAAAGGCCAAGTCTAAGTAGTTAAGTTAATTTGATGTTAATTCTATCACTAATTTTTAGATTGATATTTAATTAAACAATTTAATATTAGTCAATTTAATGTTAAATGTAATACATTTTTAATATTGATTTAATTTTTTTATGTGACTAATGTCAATAATTTCACAAAAAATATTTCTTGGACATTGTCTCTATTGTCATCAACTAAAATAAAAACACAAACAAAAATAGACACAAAAATTAAGTTGAGTGTGAGATCAAAATTATTGATTTCGAATTAAGGAAATGAATATAGACGAAGAATATAACTTTCGATGAATAATATATGTATAAAGAAAAAAATAGTGTGGATAAAAAAAATAAGTGTAAAAATATTTATATAGGTTTGTATAGAAAAGTGAGAAAATAAATATATTTTTTGATTGGTTAAATTAAACTCACACAAATTAATACTTTTGATATATTTAAATTTGAACCTTAAATTAAGAATAATATATGAATTTTATTCTTTATTATAAGATGAACGAATTTATAATATATAAATAAAATTAATGTCAAACTTAAATAAATATTAAAAATATATTATATTAATTAATATTAATTTAAATTAATAATAAATAAACAAAATTAAGATAATCTAATTAACATTAATTTAAATAAATATAAATATAAATATAAATATTAAAAATAAATAAAATCAGCATTAACCAGATTAATGTTAATCTTCTTTATTCTAATACTGTTTGCTCAACTTTAATTATCACAATTTTATCTAATACTTTATTTAGAAGCTAATTAACATCAAGTAGTGAAAACAATATTTATATTTACAAACAAATCATACAAGCACAAAAATATAATAATTTTATAAAAATGAAACGTCTTTCCTATTCTGACATATTTCTATTAAATTAGAAATGTGTCCATAAAAAATTAATTTCAATATTAATCCTAATTTAAATGAAGGAAATTAAATAATAATAATTGTCGAAAACTAGTAAAAATAAAAATTGTTAAAAACATTAAACTTATAAGATAGGAAAAGGGAATGCCAGTGGAAAGAAGAGAAATCAAGTTTGCATTAACTAATTAATTAAAAAAAAGTAAATTAAACAAAAACAATAAAATTAACTTAGAGGGTCAAAGGGTCCTACGCTATGCTTACACCACCACCCCGCCAGCGATCCTAAAGACGGATTTTCCTATCAAGTATTAGTAAACATACTATATATACAAACACTTTTTTTTTTGTTAAACACATATTATATCTATATTCTTCATTTTTATTTTCTTATCATATTGTTCACAATCTATTATTTGTCTTTCTCTCTCTCTCTCTCTCTATATATATATATATATATATATATATATATATATATTTTTAATAAAA